>TARA_R110000824_G_scaffold10990_6_pt1 | contig 14017 bp, 19 predicted proteins | sample TARA_R110000824 | Tara Oceans TARA_R110000824 (sample SAMEA4397747) | marine metagenome | biome: Polar Biome; feature: [MES] marine water layer (ENVO:01000295) within the mesopelagic zone...; material: water (ENVO:00002006), including particulate matter (ENVO:01000060) such as...... | reverse complement strand
TTTACTTGGTATGAATCGGAACTTGGTCTTGTTATAGTTAAATTATTACTATCATCTTTTATTAATTCTATTAATTCTTTTCTTGTGAGTCTTTGCATAGTTTTTCCCTAGTGAATGAATTGTATAAAAAAGGGTGTAAAAAAAGCCCAACTATAATAGCTTGGGCATTAATTACGATGTGAGTTTATTAGGTAATTTCTGTAAACTCGGTTACAAGGTGAGACTCGGTATAATGTATGCCTTTTGTAACTTGGTAAAAACCATCTTCGGTTTTATCAATTACAAACATTCCGCTCATGGTAGCTTTAACATAACGAGGAATTGTTTTACCATTTTCATCTTTAGCTAATTTCCCATTTTCATCTTTTAAGCTACCTTCTCTTTTTATTGTATTGAAAGTAATCATTTTACCTAAGTCGGCATTGACTTTTCTAGTGGATTCCTTCAAGTTAGCTTTTAATTGGTCGGAATTGTTAGAAATTACAGAAACTGTACTTTTAGTAACCGCCTTGGGTTGGACTTGGTCAAGCTTTATTCCAAGTTTTGCCATTAATTTCTCATTAGGTGTTAACCCTTGTTTCTCGTTTGTCTTGTCTTTTTGCATAAGGAACTCCTTAGTATATGCGTTATTTGATTGCTTGAATATAGTGATAATGAGCATACATACCAAATACTTTCGATATTATCAAGCATTAAATAGGGTGTTAGTCTCTTCTTATGTTACGAGATTCTTCAAGTGAAATCGTGATGGAAATATATATTTTAATTCTCATTTTCGATTTCAACCAAATGCCGAGGGGTACGCAAGGTCTTTATGGGGCGTGGCAAAAACAAAATAAGAGAGACACTCATTTCCAGATTTATTTTTCAACTTGAACTATTATGTGATTTTTTAAGCTACTTTATGCTACATTGTTGAGTACTGAGTTTTTTTTATATAAAATTTTTGTATTATTTTTTACAAAACTTGGGTATAATTCGCTAAAAAGTCCGAAATCATATATTAGATACTGTAAAACTATTAGTTCTATTAGTTCTATTAGTTCTATTAGTTCAAAATACTAAACATTAATGCAAAAGTCAATATTTGTTTTAATATTTTGTTCTGAGTTTATGTTATTGTATATTCACTACATGAAAAATTACATAACCATCAAAGGTAGGGACCACTACCTGTGTTCGAATATCGAAGAAGTCATAATAAAGCTCGGTTATGAGCCATCTATACAAACAAACTGGCGATTAGGCAATACTGGAGACTGGGTATCTACCGATGATGGTATGTTTTGTGAAGTGCTTAAAAGGGGAACTCTGACAAGACCTAGCGGTAAGGTTGATGACTATGTGCGAACTGTTTGTGGGTCACATATGACGAAACCTGATAAAAAAATGTATGGCGTAATAGCTGAAAACATTTATACATTCAGCGGTACTAATGAATACAAGAGGTTCATGGAAAAGCATGACGCATCTAGTAAAGAAATGCTATTTGCTCAATATGTTGCATCTGGGCAAGAGCCTGTGGATGCCTACTTAAAGACATATTCAACAACAAACAAGCAATATGCAAGAGTGCAATCAAATAGATTATTAAAAACTGAGAGAGTAAGTAATATGGTAAAACAAGAGATACAAGCTGTTCTAGAAGAAGAAGGGATTAGCCATAACTACCTGATTCGAAGATTTAAAGATGTAGCTGATAACGCAGAACGAGAAGGAGATGTCCTAAGGAGTCTTGAATCATTGTCTAAGATTTCTGGCTTGATGGACTCACAGGAGTCTGAGAGTAAGCAGCAATTAACTGTCTGGAGTGGATTCTCACCTGAACAACTAGAAGCTGTGAAAGTACAACAACCATTACTTGTTGCCGAGTCTGATGATGTCTAAAATAAAAAATATAGTTAAATACGATAGAGATGGTCATGCTGACCATACTCAGATTTGTACAGGTGATAGTTTAAAAATTGAAAGAAAACCTACTGAAGAAGACGAAGAAGATGATTTTTGTAATGTATGCCAGGAAGATTTATTTTTCTCTAGCCAGATTACTAAAAGGATTGCTATATTAGATAGAGGACATAAAGAAGTAAAAGGATGGATTTGTCCTTATTGTTTTACTGAATTTGATAACAGAGATAACATTCTTGTATTGATGTCTAAATCAGCGATACAGGGAAAAGCGTAAGGAGACAATACCAATGCCACTTAAAGAAGCATACGACAAAAGCAAGAAAAGAAAGGCTGCTCTAGTTGCAAAACTAAAGAAAGAAGCCAATGCCAAAACAGCAGCAGTTAAAACCCCTGCTAAAAAAAATAAATTAAGAAAGCTACCAAAATCAAAGGCGAAGACTCCTAATAAAGTAGAATCTAAAAAAGCTAAACCTATAAGTAGGAAGATGTCCTATAAGCAAAAATTAAAAAGCTTTTTATCAAAGAAGCAGGTAAAAATCGCAAAGACTAATCAAAAGATAGATAACGATAATAAAAAACATGCAGCGAAAAAAGCTGCTAAGAAGAATGAAGGGAAAAAGCAGCCCAAGCCCAAGGTGGTCATAAAGGAAACAGCAATAAGAATAATCTCAAAAGGAACACCACCTGCTAAAAAGAAAAAGAATGTAGCTGCAAGAAAAGCAAAGAACGAGAGCTGGAAAAGAGCTACTTCATCTGCTAAGAAATCTGGCTTAACAATCTCTGCCCTTGTAGCTAAAAGAAAGACTCTTAAAAAAGGTTCTAAGGAATATGCTGTTATTCAGAATAGGATTAATAAAGCCTATGGCTCAAAGAAAGTTCATGGTTATGCACCTGCAACTAAGAAGAAAGTATTGAAGAAGACAAAGAGTTTAAGTCAAAAGCACAAGGATGCAATACCAAAGCCTAAAGGTGTACAGAGGAATAAAAAGAAAGCACTCGCAGGTAAAGTATATAGTAACAACAGTTCTAGTACTTTGAAAAAAGTTATAAAGAAAAAGACGATAATTAAGCCTAAGCCTAAGCCTAAACCAAAGAAGAAAGTTGATAAGACTGGGTGGACAGCCTTCCAGCATTTACATGGTGGCGAGACACAGGCTCAACACAGAAAAAGGAAAAAGAAATAATGCCTAAATTTGGAAAGCGTTCAAGAACGAATCTAGAAACTGTTCACCCTCAACTACAGGAACTATTCAGTGAAGTAGTGAAATATTTTGATTGCACTGTAATCTGTGGTCATCGTGAACAGGAAGAGCAAGATAAAGCGTTCCATGATGGATTCTCAAAAGTTAAGTATCCAAATGGAAGACATAACGCTTATCCTTCTAACGCTGTGGATGTATGTCCATACCCAGTTGACTGGCAGGATTTGGATAGATTCCGATATTTTGCTGGATTCGTTCTTGGCATTGCTAGTCAAATGAATATTAAAATAAGGTGGGGAGGCGATTGGGACCAAGATACGCAGGTCAAAGACAATAAGTTTAATGACCTCCCTCATTTTGAAATATACAAAAAAAAGTAAAAAAGACTGGAAGCAACGAAAGAAATTCCTTGATGATAAGAAGAAGAGGAAAATGAATCGGGCTACTAAAAAGAAAAGCCAGAACAATAAATATGGGGATATGTGATGCAAGATACATTATTACAGATAGCTGAATATCCAACATCTCAGAGTATTCGGATGGAAACTCCCATAGGTTCAATCGAAGTTGATGAGAGTCCTGCAATAGATGTTCTTATAATAGTCTTAATGTTTATTGCTTTCTGTATCTATGTGTATGCTAAATACCTTAAAAAGAAATAATTATCCATTTGAAGAGAAAGAAATCATTGGAAACTACTCATTAGAAAAGAAAGATTTCACGAAGATACTCGGAACTATGCAACTTGAACATTCAAATTACAAGGTAAAATGAAGTAAATGGCTAACTTAAATCTAGGTGGACCAGCCAATGGTAATGTATCCAAAAATGAAGAACTTCTACTTAAAGCTTATGGGGACCTTATTACATTTGGAAAGATGTTCTCTCCACAAGATTTCCTTGCAAGTGAAACTCCACCATTCCATCAGGAAGTAGGTAAATTATTATTAGATAAGGAAGTACAGCAATTAGCCTTAGTTCTTCCTCGTGACCATGCAAAGTCAACTCTGGGTGCTTGTGGTGTATTACACAGGTTTCTATTCAAAGAACCAGACTCCGAGCCTGAATTTATTTGTTGGGTAGGTGAAGCGCAAGACCAGGCTATTGATAATATTGCTTGGGTGCAAAATCATATTGAAACTAACCCAGCTATTCATTATTACTTTGGCGACCTTGAAGGTAATAAGTGGACAAAGAATGAGATTATACTAAAAAATGGCTGTAGGATGATTGGCAAGGGTGCGTCTCAAAGACTTCGTGGGAAGAAACAATTCTCTACTAGATATACTGGAATCATACTTGACGACTTTGAATCAGAGCTAAATACAAAGACTCCAGACGCTAGGCACAATATGAAGAACTGGGTGACCGCTGCTGTCTACCCTGCTATAGATTTTGATAAAGGTGGTTTTTTATGGTGTAATGGTACTGTTGTTCATTGGGATAGCTTTTTGAATAATATTATCACAGGGTATGCTCAAGCTAAGAAAGAAGGGAAAGAGTATGCTTGGTCTGTCTATACTAAAAAAGCCATAGAAAATGGTAGACCTATTTGGGAATCCAGATGGTCAATGGAGAAGTTAGAAAAAAGAAAGAAATTCTATATTGACTCTGGCACACCTGCTAAGTTTTACCAAGAATATATGAACCAAGCAAGGAGTCCAGACGATGCAGTATTCTCAGAAAAACATATCACAGATGCCTTCTACGAAGGAGATACAAGATTCGATGAAGAAAAGGGAAGTTGGTATATCAAAACCGATGGTAAAACTGAGTACATTAACATTTATATCGGTGTTGACCCTGCTTCTTCTGTTGCTGACCATAGAGATTTTTCTGTTATTATGGTCGTTGGGGTGACAGCAGAACATGATTACTATGTTATAGAATATTGGAGACAAAGAGTTTTACCTATGGATTGTGCTGAGGAAATATTTAAAATTTGCAAAAAGTATTCACCAATACGCAGAATCAATATTGAAACAATAGCCTATCAAGAAATGCTCAGAGACTACATTATGAAAGAGTCTAAGAAGCGTGGGCAGTTCCTTCCTGGAATAGAGAAGGGTATTAAGGGCTATACTCAAAAAAAGAAAGTAAGGCTATTTGAGGGACTCCAGCCATTGTTTAGCCAAAAGGCTGCTCATCTAAAAAGAGAGCATAACACATTTGTTGATGAGCTTTTAGATTTCCCGAAAGGGGCACATGATGATATAATTGATGCTTTCTGGTTGGCTACTCAGTATACACAGGGACACCAAAAACCTGGTGGTTCTTTTAGGGCTGATAAGAAGAAAGAGAGGAAGGTGGATAAAATTTATAACTGGATGACAGGAAGCAGAATTTAACTTGCATTAGTATTTATTTTATTTCTATATTCACATCTATTATATTAATGCGATTAGGAGTAAGTTATTAAATGAACGATAGAATACCTACAGATGCTAGAGCAAAAGAGATACAGGAAACATTTAAGAAATGGGGGGATGCCAGGAAGAAATGGGATACCCACGCTAGAGAAGATATTGATTTTTATTTAGGCAACCATTGGACTAAAGAAGAGACTGAGCAGCTCAATGCTGTAAACCAAAGCAGTGTGGTTACCGATAGGTTGTATTCTGCGATAGAACAATTTAAGGCTATTATTACATCTAAGCCTCCATCATTTAAAGCATACCCAAGAGAAGATAGTGACAGCCAATTAGCAACTGTATGGAATGGTTTACTAGAATACATATGGGATATATCTGATGGCAATGAAGTATTTAAGCAAGTTGTCCATGACTATGCTACAACAGGTCTAGGCTACTTCTATGCCTATACTGACCTAGAGAGTGATTATGGTAAAGGTGAAGTTAAATTTACTTGGGTTGACCCTTTTAGAGTTTATGTTTCTCCGAATACTAGACATAGATATTTTGATGATGCAGATGGAATGGTCTTATCAACTATTTTAAGTAAGAGTCAATTACTACAGCAGTACAGACAATTAAGCGAAATACCTGAAGGCTATGACAAGCCTATGATAGAATATATTGATAAAGGGTTACAATGGTCTGATGAAGATTATCCAAACTCAGAAATGAACACATCTATGAGTAACGCTTTTACACCAGATATGATTAAAGATTCAGAATGGGGTACTAGCGGAAGAGAAAAATACAGAGTGATGTGTTATTATGATAAAATTAAAGTTCCCTTTTTTAGGTTACTTGATAAGAGAGATGAACAAGCAAAAGAAGTAATTGTTGATTACGATAAACTTCAGAAGATGATTGCTAAAAATCCAGACATGGAAGCAGCTATCGAATTAGGACAAATTGAATATGTAGAAGTTCTTCAGACTAGAGTTAGAGAAACTTGCTGTGTAGGTCAAATTGTACTTTATCAAAAAGTATTAAGTACTGATATTTACCCAATAGTTCCTACTCCAAATATTTGGACTAATACTCCCTATCCTATGTCAGATGTGAGGAAGGGGAAGGACATGCAAAGGTTCTTAAATAAGATGCACTCATTATTGACCGCCCATGCACAGTCATCGGCTGGTTTGAAACTCCTAATTCCACAAGGTAGTGTTCAGGATATTGAACAACTTGAAAAAGATTGGGCAAACCCTAATGCTACTATCGAATATGATGCTTCATTTGGAGAACCGCACTTCCCCTCTCCGCAACCCATTAGTCAGTCAATCTTGCATTTGCCTCAACAGGCTGAAAGGTACATTGATTTAAACATGGGTATATATGAGATGCAACAAGGAAACGCAGAACAAGCACCTAGGACAGCATCAGCTACAATGCAGTTAGAAGATTTTGGACAACGAAGAAGTAAAAGTAAATTAAGAGATATTGAAGGGTCCTTAAAAAGACTTGGAAAGGTAGTTTACAACCTAGCTAAAAAACATTATGATTATCAAAAAACATTTTCCATAGTTAACTCTAATAATAATTTAACTGAGTACACTGTTAATAAGAAATTGTATGATGATAAAACTGGAGCAATACAGGCAAGGGAATCACAATTACATCTTGGTGACTATGATATTCGTATTGTAGGTAACTCGACTATGCCTAGTAATAAATGGGCAGAATGGCAAATCTACATGGAAGCGTTCCAGATGGGATTAGTTGATAGAACTGAGGCATTGAAGAAAACCGAAGTGTTTGATAAAGAAGGTGTCCTACAGAGAATGGATGAAGTTGCTCAGATGCAACAACAACTAAAACAACAAGAATCACAAATAAAAGATTTAAGTGGCGATTTACAAACAGCAAGGAGAGAAGCAGTTTCGGCAAGGCAACGAACCGAAGTTGAGAAATACAAAGCAGAGCTTGATGGTATGAAATCTCAAACTAAAGCTGAAGCGAGAGTCGCAGTAAGTAAAATGAACGAAGCAGTTAAATCCGAAGGGAAGACTGCAAAACAAGAAGCGATAGGTTAAACTCAAAAGGAGAAATCAAATGGCTGATATTATGAACATAGGTGACAGCAATGCTAATTTAACAGAATTAGAAATGTTGGCGAATGAAAGACAGCAAGATAACGCACAGGCTGAGACTCAGGAATCGGTGAAAGCTGATAGCCCAGAGAGTGCAGAGCAAGAAAAAGGGTTACCCGAACAGGATTGGGAGAAATCTGCTAAGTATTATCAATCTGAAAAAGATAAGATGTATACAGAGAACATGGAACTAAAAAGTAAGCTTGAGAAATTAAGCGAAGCAGAACCAGTTCAAGAAGAAGTAGCAATTCAACCACCTGAAAGTTTTGACCCTTGGGAAGCTTATAATGACCCGAACTCGGAATCATACCAATTCAGACAAAATATGGAACAAATTAATATAGCGAAAGCTGTTTCAAGTAGTCAGAAGAACCTTGAGGACAAGATGCAAGTAGATAAAAAATTGCAAGAGTTTGATAACGAACTTTCTCAACAAGGGCTAAGTGCAGAAGATAAAAATAGTTTTTATGCTTTTGCAAATAAGCCATTGAGTCAGTTGGGAACTGATAAATTGGTCAAGATGTGGCAGGCAGCAGATGGTAAAGTTAATACTTTAGCAAATGCTTCTGGTCCAAGAGAATTTGATAAGGTGAGACAAAACCAATTAGAGCCAACCCCTCTGGGCGTTCTTCAAGGTGAGTCTCCACCAGCTGTTGATGAGTCAGATGAAACTTGGGATAGAATAATGTCAGCGACTAACAGAACCCGAATATTGTAAATCAAACAACGACATTAAAGGAGACCTATAATGGCTATTTTAAAAGGAACTAATGCTCTGTACACAGGTAATAGTACTTCTATTACTGACCAACCCAATCAGGGATTGCGCAGACGACACAACTTCGGAGACAGAGTGTATAAATTGTCCCCACAAGAAACGCCTTTTTTTGCGTATCTAAACGCTGTTGGCAAAATGCCAACTGATGACCCTGTCTTTCGAGTATTGGAAGATAGAGCCCCTACTAAATGGGCAGACCGAACATTCCAAACAGCAAGTGTTGAAGCTGGTGTTATTACACCTGGTGCAACTGCAAGTGACGCTTGGTCATACGATCCAGATGGTTCTGGTGCAGGAGCATCAGTAGCTGCGATTCCTGTAGTTGAAGGTCAAGGTGCTGAACTTATTGTTGGTATGCTTGTTCAAGCTATTGTTTGGACTAGTGAAACACCACAACAAGGTACAGCTAGAATAACTGCTGTGGCTGGTGATACTGTTTCATTACAAACAGTAGAGACATGTGCTTTATTTGGAGCCGCTTTAGATGCAGATGTAGATGTGAGCTTTCAAGTAATTGGTACTGCTTTTGGTGAAGGTACTAATGCTCCAGATTCATTTGGATATGGCATGGATGATGCTTATGGGTTTACTCAGATTTTTAAAACATCTGCGTACATGAGTAATACTGCTATGGCTACTGCACTTCGAGGATACTCTTCGGAATGGGATAGAATCTGGTCTATGAAACTTCGTGAGCATAAAGTTGATATTGAAAGAGCTTTTCTTTTCAATAACAAAGGCAATGTTGATGGAGTCCAATATACTGATGGTATAATTGGGCATATCATAAAGAACTCTGATACTTGGGTGACAGCTGATGCAACTGATTTGGCTTATGCAAAGAATAAATCTTATGCTAGAGTTGTTGATATTGACCCTACTAATACAGCAAATACTACTTCTGAAGCTTCTTATGACAGATTCCTAAAGGATTTTGAAATCATCTTCGCTCCTGAAAGGGGTGGTGCTGACCAGAAGTTCTGTATGGCTTCCTTACCTGTAATTACCTACTTCAATCAAATGAAGAATGGTTTTATGAGTTCATCTGCTAATTCTTCTATGAGATACAATCTTGATTTCTCACAAGTAGAAGGTGGATTAGGTCATAAGGTTATGAAGATAGAGACAGTTCATGGTTCATTAGCCATTGTTAAGAATCCGCTAATGAAGGGTGTTGCTAAATCAATGATGGTTGGGATTGACCTGGACAATGTTAAATATCGTCCATTGGTCGGTAATGGTGTAAATAGAGATACTTACATTGATACTAATGTTCAAACTGCTGGTGAAGATTCTCGGAAAGATTTAATTCTTACCGAGGCTGGACTTGAGGTATGTATGCCTGAGTCTCACTTCTTATATCAGTTTGTTAATAATACTACACCAATCGGTTAGTAACTGATTAAAACTAATGTTGGGGTCCCTTCGGGGACCCTCGCATTGTTTAATTAAATGATAAAATTAGAACCAGTAGTTACTTATTTAAAAGGTCATCGCTTAAATAGAATGAGAATGTATGATGAGAATGGTGTATCTCTCTGGAGAGCAATAAAAATTATAAAGAACAAAGTAACTGCAGTTATTAAACAAGATAAGCTAGATAAGGACTATACAACCACATCTAAGTTTATCATATATGATGGAATACACGACTATGGCTATCTGGAGAAGTAGAATATATACCTGCAAGCATTGTAAGAAATCTGTAGAGATTTTTCCGAAGGATGAGTATATTTGCGACAAGTGTAATGAGCCTTTATTAAGTAACTTGGCTCATAATGGATTTTATATCGGAACAAACCCTATGGCAAGGCAGACAAAAATGGAATTTAGCGAACAGAGTCATGAAGCTACAATGAAGGATTTTGGAAGATAATGGCTAGTTACTCAGACTTTGTAGGTCAAGTAATTGGTGAACCAGTTGCTGCATCTGGTACTGATATACTAACAACTCATATTAGTAATTATATGATTGAAGGTGCGCAAGTGGTTATAAACGCTATGCCTAAAGAAATGCTCTGGGCTATGGAAGTGAATGATGACTTTGTAGACGCTAGTAGTAATCCTGAAGGCGTTGCTGTAGGCTCAAATAAGATTTTACAAGTAGTAAGAGAGTCTGATGCACCTTTAATATCTTCCATTAATGGTTGCGCAGGGTTTACTTCTGTTGCTCATACCCCAACAACATCCTGGACAGGAAGTCAGGAGTGGTCAAACATTTCTCAAAAATCAACAACAGGCTCAGGAAGTGGCGTAAGGCTATCAATTAATACAGATAGTTCTGGTGATATTGAAAATACTTTTATTTTAGTAGAAGGAGTTGGGTACACAGATGCAGGTGGCTCTAACAGTATTGTAATTGCTGCCCCAGATGGAGTTGGAAGCGATGTTACTTACACAATAAATGTGGTTTCTTCGTCTTCTGAATCATTAGCTAATGTAGAATGTAGGGAAATCCCAGCTGCTTTAATTGGTAGAGCAACTGTTGGTAGCGGATGGCAAGAAGAAGCAAGTGAGACTGACCCTGTTTATTATAAACTTGGTGGTAAGGTAAATATTATACCTACATCAATAAAGTCAAATTCAAAAGTATATTGGGTTAAAGTTCCTCCAGAAGCTTGGGAAACAGATGCTCAAAACTCAACCTATATGGCTGGAACGATATTGACAGAAATTGAACCATTGATTATGCTATATGTATTAAAAAAGGTTTATGGACAAAAATTAGCATTAGCACAATTCGGCACAGTAACTCAGGGAAGTTCATTAGAGACTTATATTGCAGATGAAGATTTAGAAATGGCACAGGGGCAACAATTATTAATTCAAGATTTACAAGCTATGCTTCTTAATCTAGAGAAAGAATTTCAAATGGGCATCCAATTATTGATGCAAGGTACTTATAAGCCTGAGTTACTTGAGAACGCACAAACTCAAGATACTTATGCCAAACTACAAGGTAAGAGGTCATAATGAAGGTAAAACAATTAGTAGGACTCGTTGAACACGCTTATGGTAGAAAAAGCCATAAGTATTTAATGAATTTATTAAATGATGGATTAGATGATATTGCTCAAACTGCTAGAAATAACACAAGTGTTGATACAACAGGACTAGTTAAAGGGAAACGATGGTACACATTAAATAATCTTGTAATGATTGATGTCCAAAAAGTTGAAGTCTTAGATGACGAACTTAACTGGAGAGCTATCCCTAAAGGTGGTGCTCCAGAGATAGGGTCTGAATTATAATGGCTACTGCAACTTCATCCCCTTTTACAAAAGATAAAATAAGGACTCAATTAGCTTATTATTTTGACGATGACAGAATTGCGATTACTCAAAAAAATACAACATCTGGGGAGTGGAAAAGCATAAGTGAAGAAACTGCTGACTCTGATGGTTCTAGACTAAGAGTAACTTATCATGCTAGGTATTCTCCAATAACTTCATTGACTCAGGATATTAATACAGACATAGGCTTAAAGTATGGATTGCATTTAGCTTTAATAGATTACATTAGAAGTCGGATAGAAGAAGACAATGGCGACCTACAAAAAGCAGCATTTTATTTTGGTAGATTCCAAAAAAGAGTTAAACAGTTTCCTTATAGGAAATCTGCAGTTAGAAGCATAAGCCCTTACAATCTCACATAAAGGAGTTTACAAATGGCAACAACATGGACATCAGAAGGAATAACATCTAGTGGGTGGACAACTGCAGCTGGGACACCCATTGCTGATTGGACTACTCAAAGTAGCGCATCAGGAACGAATTATGCTGATAATACAACTCTCAATTTCGGGAAAGATAATGACTTTAGTATCATGTTCGATACTACAGATAGTAGACTTGAGTTTAATAATAGTTCTGGGACGAGGATTGCATCCTTGAGTACTACAGGCTTATATTTAGAACAAGTAAATTTTACAGAATTAAGCAGTTTACCATCGCCTACAGAAGGTAGAATGGTATATGTAAACAATGAATACTACTTGGGTGTAGGTTCGTAAAAATAATAAAGGAGTCATATTATGGCTAATTGGAAAAAAGTATTAACAGCATTGCCTTCGATGACAGATTTGAGTGCAACTACGCACAGCACATCTAAGTTTTTAAGAGGCGATGGAAGTTGGGCTGCACCGAGTACTGGTGCTAACGACAACTACTATCTTGATGGAGTAACGCTCTCAGGTACTACTGTAACTTACTCAATAGGTGGAGGAGGAACTGATGTAACATCAGGTTCAATATTTGGTTCTAATGCTTTTAATAGCACAAGCTTTACAACGAACACAGGGACAGTTACAGGGGTGACAGGAGTTGGTCCAGTTTCAGTTACTAGTTCTGCAACTGCTCCAGCGGTCTCAATGGCTGCAGCTTCAGGTTCGGCTAATGGATATTTAACTTCTGCTAACTGGACTACTTTTAATAATAAAGGGAGTTCAAATCTAGCAATAGGAACAACTTCTTCAACTGCCTTAGCAGGTAACACAGCTGTCGGTGATTCAAATAGAAGCATTAGTGACTCTATTTCAACTACAAGTTCTACAATATCCGCATCAGCCACAGCTGTAAAAGCAGCTTACGATAGAACATGGTCTACTACTAACAATGTTAGCTCAACAGGTTCATATGCAGCAGGGACAAGTGCTGGTCCAGTATTAACATTTGATGGTGGAAGTACTGCGACAATTCCAAGTGCTGGTTCTACTGCTTCTGGTATTGTAACTTCTGGAACTCAGTCGTTTGGTGGTGCAAAAACATTTAAAACTGATGTAGCAATCCTAGGAAATTTAAGTCTGACTGGTACGAGTACTATTACTAACACAACTGTAGAAGTATTAGCATTGGAAGACAATACAGTTAAGTTAAATGCTGGTCATACTGGTGCAGCTCAAGATGCAGGATTATTAGTTGAAATGGGAAGCTCAAGTTTAGGCAATGGTACTATTTATTATGATGCTGTTGCTGGGGCTGCTGATACTACATCTCGGTGGGTAGTAGGTCTCTCAACTAGTGATGTAGTTACTGGCTCTACTTATAAGGCAGATGTGATGCAGGTAAGGATAGATGGGGCTGCGATTCTTACAACATCCACAGAAGTACCTGTAGGGCATATGCAATATCATTCTGGTGAGCTTTATCTTAGAGTTGAAAATTAATCTTAAAAAGGAAATCATATGTCTAATTTTTCCCAGAGTAAATCTGGGCTAATTAATAAAGATGAGCCTAAAGTAAGTTTTGCCATAATAGATACTGAGTTTTTAATTCGCCTAATACTTGCAAACAAGATTGATGGTAAAGATGTTGAAATAGCATCTAGAGTATTAGGCAAGATTAAAAAAGTTCATGAAAAACTTATAATGAAATCTCAGGAGATTTTATAATGGCTAATTGGGAAAAAGTAATTACTTCTGCTAGTAATGGGATTATACTATCTCAGAAGGTTGATGATACACAGCAAAATAGGTCAATAGGCAATTCTAATGTTAAGCTAAAAGGTTTTGCCAACTTTATTGCACCTGCTAATGGTAAGGTTATGTATGAAATCCAAGTATGGATTGATGGAGCAAGTAGCAAGTTATGTAAGATTGGGGTAGCATCTGATTCAAGTGTAAGTACT
>TARA_R110000824_G_scaffold74945_1_pt1 | contig 14019 bp, 14 predicted proteins | sample TARA_R110000824 | Tara Oceans TARA_R110000824 (sample SAMEA4397747) | marine metagenome | biome: Polar Biome; feature: [MES] marine water layer (ENVO:01000295) within the mesopelagic zone...; material: water (ENVO:00002006), including particulate matter (ENVO:01000060) such as...... | reverse complement strand
TCAGTCTACCATGTATCAGTCTATATTGCTTCAGGGTTACTACATTAGCCGATAGACGACCCGATAAAACCGAGTAAAACCCGATTGAACAACCCGTGACCATCCGTGTAACAGCCGTGTACATGTGATATAATATAAACATCTAAAGGAGAACACCAATGTATATCACACCTAACTGACGTTGAACACAGAGACACACTACAAAGATTCTGGTATATCCACATAGCTGTGTTACACTAATACATCTGTGTACAACTGTGACTGTCTATCATTGTGTATCCGTATAACCCGTGTCGACCGTGTATAACCGTTGTACATCCGTGTATTGCTGTAGACTGATTAACTATTGCAAGCCCTCTGAGTGAATGACAGTGTAGTGCTGCTGTGCAATCATAGATAGTGTTATGCCCTCTGTCATGACCACATAGCAGCGTTCTACCCCTGCGAAAGCTTATAGACAGGGCCACCGCTTGTCATGTAAAAGAGAGAGAGTAGGGCTGTCCTTTGTAAATGTAGGGTAGAGGGGTGTATAATGTATCATCCAGATAGACGGGGCTATGTGTGTCTATATAGAACAGGGTAGGGCCCAAAGGGCTTGGTCGGTCTGACAGACTACGCATAGACCAGATACACCCCGAAGAAAAACGATAAAAAAATTACACCCGAATAAAAACGTCTTGTAATTACCCGAGTGCAAAAAACCGATTACTGCCGTTCTTTTGATAGTTCTTTGATATCGTCATAAACTGCATTCTTAATTTCAATTAAACAGCGGATTGCGTTTGTCAGTTCGTCTTTAAAATCTATAGCAGATTCTAGACTTCTATTCGCAAAGTAAGTTTCATAGCTATCCGGATTCGTGATTTGCCAGACAGCGTTTTCGTCAGTATCCAATGGATTACCAAATGGGTCACATAAGTCTTTACGAACGAGTGGATGAGTTTGCATTTTTCTGGTTTTGTTGTTACTTAACATTGTAAGGTCCTGTTGTTTTATGATATAGGTTAATTCCTATATATCTATTATAACATAATTCTAAGAATTTTACACGAATACCGGTTTTAATTATACTAGCTGTATATATATCTAAGAACAAATAGATATTTTTCAAGAAGTTGTTCCTGGCAGAACTGGAGATAAAATTGGCATATTGGTGTAGTGGTAACAAAGAAGACCGTAAGTGGCAGCGTAAGCATTGGACAACAGGTGACCCACAGTTATTTGATTATGTTGCAGTGCAGAATGGATTTCATTATGACCCATTCAATACTGATGAAGATGAAGTAGTGCGAAAGCGTAATAAGAGGTGGGACCAATTAGACCAGTTAGATGCTGCGTTGCTGAGGTTGAAGCCTGTGTTACGTGAGACTGTTAATTGGTATTATAAGGAAGGCAAAACCTATCAGTGGATTGCTGATAAACATGGTGTTGCTGTATCAACATCTTATAAGCGTCTTAATCGAGCATTGGAAAAATTAAGGGTTATAGTAGCAGAGGAGGACAATCATGTCTGATGAAAAGAAAAAGGCGGCGATAGCACGTAAGTCGTTGAATTATAAAGCTGGACTAAAGAAGGCTATACATTCAGGTGACCTTGAAGGTGTTATTAAGTCAGTTATGTTATTGGCTGTTAAGCATAATGGTGAGGGTGATTGGAAGATGTCGCCTAGAACCTTTATGGAATTATGTCAAGTGTTGATTAAGTATCGTGAGACCTTTGGCAGCGATGAAGGTTTTGGTGATATCTTATCAGTCCTTCAAGGCGGAATAGAAGATTGATTAGTTGGCATAGCATTCATGGTAGAGGAGGAAGAATGGATACAAGAGATGAGTTATTAAAGTTAACACATGCAGAGTTGATTCAGTTATTTTTAGTATTAGAGATGAAGAGTACAGAATTTGAACGGGACTTATATGATGCAATTCATATGTTGCGGGTGCAGCGTAAATGAAAATCCCTACCCCTTTACTAGAGCGACTGAGAGAGAATCCTAGAGATTTCTTTAAGTTTCTGAAGGTGTTTGATAAGCAGACTAATAAGTTAATTCCGTTTGTAATGAATGGTGAGCAAGAAGAGTTATTAGATGCGTTGATGACACATAAAAGAATTGTTGTTTGTAAGGCTAGGCAGATAGGTTGTTCTACTCTGTTAAGAGCATATTTTTTATGGAGGACATATGTCCAATCAGAACCCACCAGACATGCCATCATCAGTTACACCAGAGATAGTGCAGACCACCTCCACAGTATCGACAAATCATTCTACTTCAGTTTGCCTAAACCATTACAGCGAAAGCTTAAGAAGTCCTCCAGTAGAACTCTCCAGTTTAAAGATACAGAAGCAGAGTTACGAAGCTTTACCGGAGGCGGTAAGGGAGGAGCAACTCGCTCTTTTACTTTTAGTTCGGCTCACATCTCTGAATTTGCATTTTTTGATAACCAAGACGAACTCCTTGCTAATTCAATTGCGTCAGTTGGCGAAGGCCAAGTAATAATAGAGACTACAACTAATGGACCAGGTGATGCATACCACAGATTATGTATGGCTGCACCTTCTAATGGTTGGCATGTCTGTTTCTTTCCTTGGTATCGACATAAGCATTACAAGAAGAAGAGTATGTTTGGTCAGAATGGTGTGCCTCCTATGACGTCAGAAGAGACACATATGATGGGTGTCTTAGGATTGCAGAAGCAGCAGATGTATTGGAGGCGTAGACAAATCTCTACCATGGGTATTGAGAAGTTTAAGCGAGAGTTTCCAACGACAATGGATGAAGCCTTTATGACTTCTTCAGATGTTTACTTTCCTACAGATATATTAGATGACATGGATATAATGGACATAGGTGGACCTGATAAGTGGTATTGTGAGGCATTAAAGGGTGATTCATTTTGTATGGGTATCGATGTGGCACAAGGGACTGGTAATGATTATAGTACCATCTCAGTTATTAGTAAGACGACATTGCAGCCTGTGTATCATTATCGTTCTAATACAGTTGCTCCAGCTGATTTTGCTGAGAAGGTATGGGAAGTATATTGGGAGTTTAATGAGCCTTTTACTATTATAGAAGCTAATGGTCCGGGTTCTTTGGTGATATATCGATGTAGGGAATTTGGGATGAGAAATATGTATAAGACAAAAAATGGTGGGGACTGGAATACCAGAAAGGAAAATAAATTGGCTATTTATGACCATGTGCGTTCTTTACTTTGCGACGGTCATATCCATTGCTTGGAGAGCACACTGTGGTCAGAATTACGAAACACAATAACGAACGAGGGTGGAGCACCGAAGCATCCGAAAGGACAATGCGACGATATGGTGATATCATTCTGTTTAGCTCAGTGGGGAGCAAGGTTAAAACCTGCACCTAGTTTATACGAAGTGCGAGAACAATTAATGCAAGATTTTATTATGAAGACAAAAGCTCGTCGAATTAAAGCCAGAGGGCCGATACCTTTTAGAAGAAGAGGACAAAAATAATGGCATATACAATTAAACCACATGACATCAAAACAATCACTGAACTACACGACCGCTACTGGGAAGACAAAGAGCACACCATGTTTCAATACAAATGTGCCTATGAAACAGACTTCTGGGAACGCAACCGTCTAGGCAGTGACATGCAAATTGTCATTCAAACAGCAGATGCTTACGGATACATTGAATCCTATATCGCTTCTCTCTTCGCTCGTAACCCAGGTGTCATTGTTAAGTCAGACATCCGAGGTACAGGTGACCCGCGTAAAGCACAAGAACTAGTTAATGATTTCTTAATAGGACACAGAGCAGCGATAGAAGACGCTTCTCGTCTAGCCTTAATTTACCCTAACTCGTTTATGAAGATGATGCCTGTCGCTAACCCAGACATCTACAGACGCATGGATATTACTGCACTTAATCCTTGGGATGTTATCTTAGATAGAGATGCTAAGCGTTATGAAGATATGCGTTATATAGGACATCGATATTTCTTGCCACTACATGAAGCGAAGGCTAAGTTTGGTAATAAAGATTATGCACCTATTGCTCGTAGAAGTTATTTTGACCGTTACAATGCTAATGATACAGTCGACTATGCAGGCACCAATGAGATGTTCTTGTATATTGAAGTGATAGAGTTTTATGACTTAGTTAATGACCTTATCATGTTCTATACACCTCAGTGGGGACAGGGTGAAAAGTTCTTAGATAAAGAGATGATTCCTTTTAGAGACCATTTAGGAAAGCCTGTTATTCCTATTATACCTTTCTACTTCAATCGTAAGCCTGATAATCCTATTGATGGTTACAGTGCTATGAAGAGAATCTATGACCAGATATATGAAACAAATCTTATCAGAACATTCCAAGCTAATGGTGTGCGAAAAGCTTCCCGTCAGTATATTGTAAAACGCGGAACATTTGATGAAGAATCAATGGCACAAGTTACTAGTGGTATTGATGGTCTCTTTATTGAGGTTGATGATGATGACCTGGCAGGTGCCATTCGAGCAATGCCACAGAATCCAACACCGCCTGAGTTACAGACTTATTATGACCAGGTGCAGAGAGATAAAGATAAAGGTTCTATTATGGCACCTTTTACTCGTGGTGAGGCAACAAGAAGTTCTGCTACTGAAATTGCTGCGCTTGCTGCGTATACTAGTTCAGAGGTAGGTCGACTTGCTAGAGAGCGAGATGCTACTATTGAGTTAGTTGCTTCAGCTTATATTAATATTCTAGCTGTTTATATGGATGAAGAAGATACAAAAGATATTGTGATACTTGATAATCGTGATGAGATTGTAAGAGCCTCTGACTTACGAGGTAACTTTCAGTTCTTTGCACAAGACCAAGCATCAACACCAATTTCAGAGTCGGTAAGAAAACGTGAGTTTATTCAATCGATTCCGACACTACAAGGTTTAGGTGTTCCTAATGATGTGTTATTATCAGAAATGGTAAGAGCTCTAGGACTACCTGAATCATTCATTGCTGATGCTAATAAGGCTAAGCAAGCACAAGCCAATCAAATAAGTGCAGCTAAAGCCGAAGCTAGCGGTTCAGCTGTTCGCCCTGATGTAGTTGAAGTCCAACAAGGTATGCAACCTGCCGGACCAAACACACTCAATCAAATTCTTAACACTGGAGAAGGATAATGGATAAAGACAAAATGAGCAACTCAATGGATAAAGAAGCTCTTAACGATGAAAAAATGATGATTGAAAAAGCCATGGGCTTAGCCCAACAAATGGATGAAAGAGAAGCTGAGAACGATGAAGTTCGTGGTGACTTTACCAAGAATGGACTTAATCGATTGGTTGATGCTCTTAATCAAGCTAACCGAGTATTTAAGGCTCCAACATATCCACGCTTTGAAGCAACTGTAGAAGTGCTTCCACCTGAGTTTATTAGAAACTTAGAGATGGTTGCTGCAGCTGCACGTGATTCAGGACTAGATGATTACATGTTTGACCTAGAAGGTATTGAAGATGATATGGACTTAAAAATGATTGCAGGTATTATTGACTCTGCTGCTATGGACAAATCATTTAAAGCATTCCTCAACAAGCCTCAAGGTATGGGTGATATCCAAGAAGAAGCTGGAATACCTGTTATGCAAACAGAAGGTGCTGACCAGCAAGCTATGGCATCAGCCGCAGTAGGTGAAGAAGAAGACGAAGAAGAACTATTCATGGCTCGTATGAGAGCATAAACTTATTAACAGGAGAAACTAAATGAGTGAAGAAGTCAACAACCCCACAGCAGGTGTAGAAGAAAGTGCTGGGACTGACGTAGAGACAACAGAAACATCAGTAAACAGAAGAGCAGGACAAGGCCGTGACCGTATAGGTGAAGCCTTAGATATAGCAAAGAACGGTGCAATAGACTATAAAGCTGAAGTATCAATCGATAATCTTACAGAGGTTACGACGCTAGATGATGGTGGACATAAAGGAATAGATTATAATCGAGTAATCGGTTCTCTTCCTGATGAAGCCAAAAATCTACTCAGTAACATGCGTGCTGATTATACAAGAAAAACACAAGAACTAGCAAATCAAAGAAATGAGTTATCAGCTCTACAACAATCTTTGATTAAAGGTGCAGAGGCCTCTGACATGGATGAGGTTGCAAACAGAGAAACTGTTCAGCTTGACCCTTATGATACACAATCTTTTGAAGCTAAAATTCAGCAAGAGGTCGCTAAGAGACTTCAAGAAATGATGGCTCCAATGAGAGAAGAGCAAGTTCGAATGACGCGTCGTGCACAGTTAGATAAGTTTAAGACTGATAATCCTGACTTAATGGACTATAAAGCTGATGTTGCTAAATTATTACAGACTAATCAAAACATTAGTTTAGAAGATGCCTATAATATTGTTAAGGGTAGAACTTTAACAGAAAAGAATAAGCAATTGCAAAAAGAATTAGACACTAGAACTAGTCGCATGAGAGATGTGGGATTAAAGTTGTCACAAGGTTCTAATGCACGTGATTTACAACAAGTTCCTAAGCACCTTAAGAAAGGTCATGAGATTTATGCATGGCTCAAAGGACAAAAAGGTGAATAAAAAGGAAAAAAAACCGTATTTATTGACAAGCCCCTTTCACGCATCTATAAGGACAAGCTTTTGGAACCCGTATTTTATGGATAATCCAAGATGCATTTGGTAATTTAACAAAAACTTATATTGAAAAATATGTTGTCTCTAGATTAACTAGAGCAAATAAAACAAATAGCGGAGAAAAAAATGGCTATAAGTAATGATGTTCTATCATCAACGCTACGTATTCTTTTGGACGAAGAGGTTGACCAGCTTTATCAAGCAACACCCCTTTTGGACAAAATGCGTGAACGCGGTGGTGTAGTAACTTACGACGGGGGACAAAAATTAAACGTTCCTTTAATTCTTGAAGAACATTCTTCAATCACTCAATTGGACTCAGGATATGAGCCCGTAAACCTTGCAGTTAAAGATGCTTTGCGTCAAGCTGAATTCAACTGGTGTGACTTTGTTGCTCCAATCGTTGTTACTCGTTCTGAAGAACTAAGTAATAAAGGTGAAAGAGCAATCATCGATATCGCTGAAGCTCGTATGAAATCAGTTATGGGTGCTCTTAAACGAGAAGTTGAAAAGCAAGTATTAGCAAATGCTTCTACAGTTTTGACTAACCTTAACACATTCAACGCAATGGATGATGCAGTTGCTGCTTCAACTAACGGTGGTGGAAATCTTAACTCTGGATTCTTCCAGAACAGAGACTTCGGAACACAAGTTTCAACTTCAGTTGGTGGACTTTCTAAAGTTACCTTCCCACGTTTAAACAACCAGTATGTTACAGCTGGCGGAACGTTGACAATTGCACAAATGACAGACTTATATATTGACTGTCAATTGAATACTCCTGATGGTAGTGCTCCGGATTTGATTATCTGTTCACCGCAATTCTACAAAGCTTACAAGGCTTTGTTATTTGCACAAGAACGTTTTGTCGATGAAAAAGTATTAGACGGTGGACGTTTAGCTCTTGCATTTAACGGTGCTTTGGTTTCTCCTTCTCCTTTCTTAGGTTCAACAGTTCAAAATCCAACTGCAACTCCAACTGGAACTTGTATTATCTCAGCTTACTTCTTAAACTCTAAGTATATGAAGATTGGTTTCGATTCTGCAGCTCAGTTTGAAATGGACGATTTTGAATCAGTCAGTGGTTATGCTTCACGTTCTGCTAACATTTACACTAGACTACAAATATACTTTGAACACTTAGCATCGCAAGGTGTCTTAGTTAACGGGGAGGCATAATATCATGGCCACAAATACTCTAATACAAAAACTCTTTGCCGCCGACGAAACCGGTGTTGGAGAAGATTCTATCCAAGTCTCGAACAGACAACAGATTGAAACGTTTCGTGCAACCGAAGCTATTACAGCTGGAGCAACTGTTTCATTAGACTTAAGTCAAGCTAACTCAGGCCTTAAAGGCATGTGTGTGCAAGAAGCTGACGGTACAGACTATATTCCAATTGGAATTGCCGTTAGTGCTGCCGCTAGTGGTGCTTTCGTTGATGTCGTTATTCGCGGTATCGTTGAAGAAGCTCTTACTAATGGTTCAGGTGTCAACATCGCTGTTGGTGACCGTTTGACTTATAGTACTTCAGGAAAGCTTATTCAAGCACCTTCCTACAGAACTGACCTTGGTGATGGAACTGGTACAACTACCGGAACTGTTGCTCAGCAAGCGATAATCTGTGCAATTGCAATGGAAGTACAAGCTGGTGACGGTTCTTCTCGAGTCTTCGTTCTGAATAATTACTAATTAAATTAAGATATGATTAGAATACTGGCCCGCCCTGTTGGGTGGGCCTTTTTTATAAGGCAGGAGTAGTAATGAACTTAAAAGAAATGCGTGATATGGTGGCAAATATATTGGACTACAATCCAGATGTTCCACAATATAACAAAGAAATAAATCGTATCATCAATGAAGTCTATCTTAACTTCTATATGACACAACCCTGGACTTGGGCACAACAAACTCTTAATGTTTATACAAATCCAGACACAAACCAAAGCGACCTAACAATAACACCTAAAGCAGCTAATGGATTCTTTGAAAACAAAATTAGTAATGTTAATACCACAACAGGTATAGGTTCAGACTTCCGCTTTGGACAAGGAAATCACGAAGGCGACTATGTAGAAATAACTAGTGCGTCTACAACAGAAAACAACGGTATCTATATCATTGACAAAATTGATAGAGCAACCAACGAAGCTTTCGTTTCAAAACAAAGCTCTAACTTTGAGAAGGTAAACTGGTATGGAGCAGGTGGTGGAGCACAAACAATAGCTGGTAACGCTTTCCAAAGATACCTAGAACTACCCCAAGACTGTGCACAAATACTCTCAGTTGGCATTAGAAACACTGCAGAATCAGGTTCTGGACAAGGTAACTCTTTAGGCCACATGTTTAATGCAACAAGAGTAAAAGAAGAAGAACTGAATTACAGATTCGATATCACAGGAACACCTACACAATTTGTAGTATTTGACCAAGCACCTTCTGGATACCGAGACCTATCACACTTTGTTCCTCGTGCAGGAAAAGACTTTAAAGTAGACACAATATCAGGTTCACCAGGCTGGCCACAAGGAACATATGAATTCTTTATGGCATATGAATACCACAACATTCACGGTGAATTAAGTGACCCATTTACTCTAGTAATTGGTGAAGGCAATAACATTCCTCGCTTCAATACCATGGACACCAGACAATTCGGATTCCACGGCCTAAGAAAAAGATGGTTCGTCAGACTTAAATCAGTTGCTGGATACGATGGCGTTGCATTTGAAGAAGACTTTATAAGAGACTTAGGTGCTATTGACTACACAGTTCTTCAAGCTGGTGACGGTATTAGCTACTTCAGACAAGACGACTATGTTGTTCAATTAGATTGGCCACAAGCACTAATCCAAATAAATACCACAGATAAGCTTAGAATGATTCCTCGCTTTAACCAACCAGTTATATCAAGGATGCGTATTAGATTACATCCTAGACCTACTGTTCAAACTCCTATTAATATTCGTTACATAGCTTATCCACCTGAATTGGTAGATGATTATGACCAGCCTAGTTGTCCTATAGATTGTCATCGATATGTTGTTTATCGTTCATTACAAGAAGCGTTATTTAAGCATGGTGAAGATAGTCAAGCAGTTTATTATGAAAAGAAAGCTGACAAAGAAATGCAAAAGATAGAAGAGCGACATCTAACACAACGCTCCGCATACTATATTAAAGAAAGTATTCGTTCAGGTCCTATGCAACTACGGCCTTTTAGAACACTTACTAGAATGCTGGGTAGGGACGGAACTTAAATGAAAACAAATCAAAAATTAGAAGTATTGCCACAAGCTGGTTTATACATTGGTATACCAGCACCTAAAGAGTCAGCTAACAGACTAGTAAACTGGAAATATGATGCCAAGACACGTGCTTGGACAAACAATCTAGGTTTTGAAAAGTTCTTTAGTAATCAAACAAACTTTGGTCCATTTGGTGGTTCAGCACAGAGAGCTGTTGATAGTGTATATTGCTTTCAACAACACAATGGTGCACGTCAATCATTCTTATATGAATCAAACGGCACTCTTTATGTGCTTAATCCTAGTGATGCAGGTGGTGCTGGTTCTCTTATTACTCTTAAAACAGATAGACAAACACCTAGTCCAACACAACCTCATACAAGTTATGAACCATATGGTAGATACTGTATCATTACAAACGGATTAGACGGTCCTCTAAAGTTTAAAGGTTCTACACAATCTTCTGCACTTTATGACTTAGGTTGGAGACAACAACCTGGAACGCCGACTATCCGCTCTGTAGGACAACCAGACGGTCAGCCAATTACTTTTTTGGATGCAACAGATGCAACCTTTAATGACCAGATATGGAAAGGAAGTGATACAACATTTCGTGGTGTATCTAGTGGCACAGCAACTGAAGTTGTAAGATATAGATACAAAGTAAGTTTTGTTAATGAAGCAGGTTCTGAATCACCGCTTAGTCAAGACTCGAATGAAATGAGTATCACAGCTGTTTCAGTAACAAGAGGTGGTACTAGTGGTGTTCCTAAGACAGGTTTAATTCTAGATATACCTCGTGGTCCTAATGGCACATTGGCTAGACGAATATATAGAACCAAAACAGATAGCAATACATTTTTCTTTGTAACACAATTAAACAACAATTCAGATGAAACATTCACAGACTTTACAGCTGATACAGAATTAGGTGCTAATGCTCCTGAACCATCATCCTCAGTCTTAATGCCTAGTCCGGCATGTCGTTTTAGTGCAACATTTAAAAACGTCTTATTTATTGACGGGGGTGAGATGGACCCATCGCGGATTTATTATTCGCAACCTCTTCAACCTGATACTTTTGCTGCTAGCAGCTACTTTGAAGTAGGAACCAGAGAGGGTGGGGACATTACAGGTTTAGCGCCATATTATAATTCTTTACTGGTGTTTAGAGAAAATGCAATAGACCTGATACGTGGTGATAGTGTCAATGGATTCAATTTGGTTCCGTTCATTCAAGGTGTTGGTACACTATCACCACACACCATCGTCCCGATTCCAAACTTAGGTTTAAGTTTCATGTCACAAGATGGTATATATCTTATCAGAGGTGGACTAGATGGTGGAGCTGACTTAAAATTATCTAAAATATCGCAAGGTCTGCAAGAATACTTTGAACGTGCAAGTAGAGACAAACTACCTGCTGCAATTGGTGTATACAGTCAACGTGAAAGAGAACTTCATTATTATATGTGTATTGATGGACAAACATTCTTAAACTTAGGTTTGGTTTATCATGTCGATGCAGAACAATGGTCTGAAAGACAGGACTTTCCATTTAAAACAGCAACAACAGATAAAGACGGAAACATTATCGGTGGTTATGACCTTAATAATGTCTTCTCAGGTTCACCAAGTGGAGCACTAGATACACCAGCTAAAGGTGGATTATTTATTGTATCTGGTCAGAGAACATCCGGATATCTCTTTACTGGTAGCGGTTTAAATATAAAAGAAGGTAAGGTGCCTAATTCACTATTCAGAAGTGCATGGCTAGATATGGGTGTTCCACAAATTAAGAAGTATCCAAAGTATGTCTATCTATATGTACTAACTCGTGGTGATAATGAAGTTAGCATGTCAGTCTATAAAGACCGTGACTGGGGTGATGAATATCCTGTTGTAGGAATGAAGATGCAGCGTGGTGACCATCAGGACCAACCGGTTTATGATAGTATACTATATACATGGGATAAGGCCAAGTGGCAAGATAAACTTTTAACTCAAATTAGGTATGATGTAGCTACGGCAGGGGCAGTTTCAGAGTTTGCATTTGAGTTAAATACCACATCACCTATGGAGTTTATTGGCTACTCCGTAGAGTATCAGGTTGATGCGAAGAAAACTATACGAGGTAAAGTGTAATGGGATATAGGTGGACAAAAACACAAATAGAACCAAAAACTATTGTTGAGAGTCGTCAAGTAGATTTAGCATTTTCTAACTACACCTCAGTTGTTAACGGTGGTATGGACAGAGATAATCTTCCTAAGGACTCAGTAGAAGATACAGGTGTTGTTAACCAAGCAATGGGTACAGCACAACTAGGAACAGAAAACTTTCACATACCTTTTGCAGCTGCTACAACAGATGGCAACTATGGCAACGGAACAATTACTGATGAGAATACTAGAGGTAATAAGATTCGTGGTTATGTGTATCAAAAAGACCCGATTAATGAAGGTGACACATTTCTAGAAATAGAATCACAAACAATTGAATGCCAAGAAGGGATGCTACATTCCACATTTAAAATTAATACATACATGCCGATGTATTGGTCATACTATAAAGACTTTACAACAACTCTAGTCACAAGGAAAAGAGTTCAATTTCAGATTCTAGTTAATGGTGTTATTGTATACATGGCTGCTGCTTTAGGCCAGACTTTCTATACAACAAACATATCAGCAATGATTCCTGTTAGTAAAGGCACAAATACAGTCAGTGTAAGAATGAGAGTTCCAGGAAGAATAAGCGAAGATAATGACCAGGTTATCTTGACTTATTGGGGTGGACAACTATACTTACACAATTATTATCGATAGGAGAATAAGATGGCAGAAGTTAGATTAAAAACGTTTTATCCAGAAAACGCAGTAACAGATTCAGCTGAGATGAATGCAAACAACAATGCATTAGAAGGTTCTTTAGCTGCAAATACCATTAATGCAGAAAATGTAAGAGCTGAAGGTATTGACTTTCGTAACTTACAAGAATCATTACACATTAAAGAAATAGGGCAACTTAATAACGGATATCAAATATCCTTTGGAACTCTACCAGCTACTGGTGCTAGATATGATTCATATTCAGTAGACATAAATGAACCTAAAGAAAAGCCTATTAACCATGACGAAACAGGTGCAACAAATACTGGTGTGAATAAAGGCACTAAACTAAGACTGAATGGAACAGCAGGTGTAGCACTAACCGGTGCAGAATTAATCACTACTCAGTGGAATGTTAATGTAATGGATAATCTTATTCATGCAAATAGAGCAGAACTAGTTACAAAACTTATTGACACAACAACAAAAGATGGTGGTGTCGGTGCTCCTCATCCATATGGCTCAGGGATTGGAGAATGGTACTGGATAATCTATCCTAAGTTTAATACAATATCTAATGCCCTTAATGATAGTGACTTTAAAGATGCAAAGACAGCAGGTCTAGTTGATGGAACAGCATTTCTTGACCCAACGACAATTACTGGAATTAACAGTATTACAAATAATTACAGAGACTTTGATGAGCGAAGATGGGACCATACAATGTTAGTGCCTAGTATCTTTACAGCTGCAGGAAACGTTTCAACTTCACCTTTTATTCTTAAGAATATAGACAAAGACGGTGCTGATAGTAACAATACATTAGGTGGACCGCAAATGATGCATAGTTCTTTTTCTTTTAAAGTTAAAGCTTCTCCTGGTAAAACATTATTTGGTGTACAGTTATTCATAGCTGGTTATTGGAGAATGCATGCACTGAAAGCTGGTATCGGTATTGGAACAGATATAGGTTCTTTTCTAGAATTTGAGGTATGTGACCCTAGTCGAACAAATGCTGGTGGTGACCCTATACCTCTTTATGGTGTATCAGGTCAATTAGCATTAGAAAGAATTCAGACTAGTTGCATAATTCACAAAACAACGGGGGCATAATGGCTTTAACAATACCAAATGACTTTACGACAGCAACAGCAATTGAAGCATCTAAGTTACAAGCAAATACAGAAGCTATTAAAGTTTATCTAAACGGTTCAGTAGCAGCTGGTGATATTCAAAACAATGCTCAGTGGGCAACAACAAAACACTTCATGAAAGGCCTATATCATCCTGTTAGCAACACATACGAAATGATGAGTGGTGT
>TARA_R110000824_G_scaffold98284_2_pt1 | contig 14024 bp, 24 predicted proteins | sample TARA_R110000824 | Tara Oceans TARA_R110000824 (sample SAMEA4397747) | marine metagenome | biome: Polar Biome; feature: [MES] marine water layer (ENVO:01000295) within the mesopelagic zone...; material: water (ENVO:00002006), including particulate matter (ENVO:01000060) such as...... | reverse complement strand
ATGGCAATATAAGTGTTAACTATTACCATTTAGGGTTAGCCCTGCACCAGTACGGGTTACACGGTGTTAGCGAAAATAGCAAAAAACTAGGCTTAAAGTTAAATTTTAACGGCAATAGCAAACTAACAAATAGTATACTTACTGTTAGCGGTGTAGTTAACCGCCCAGTTTTTGTACCTGCTTTAAATAAGTATTTTACAGCTACTAATTGTGCAGGTATTACCAGTGCTAAAATAACAAAGTATACTTGGTGTACATTTTTGCCAATGTTAAACGGTTACAAGTTAAATAGCCGTAGTGGCTACGATGCTAAAGGCAAACAAACTAGCAACCCTAGCACCGTACTTATACAGTTACATAGTACGCCTACGGCAATTAATACCGCCAACATTAAGCAAGTAAAGTTTTTTAAAACTTTTATTAAACAACTTAAAGGTTAAACCTTGCACCGCTAGCCTACGGGCTAGCGGTGTTTTTTTATTACACTTATATAGTTAACTATGTATAGTTAGCTATGCTTTTACCTTACATAGCTTGCTATGTAATTTTAAAACCCCCCCAATAGATGAGAGCGAGTAAGCATGGGCTTACGAGCATATTCCAGCTCTAAAATTATGTGTCCAGAAAATACCGTAGTCCGTCGTACCCCTTTTGTGCATAAAGGACTTTAGGTTCATTGCCCTTTGAAAAATTATATAATATAAAATAGTTATGAACTTGGACATTGCCCCCGAAGAAGCGTTGAAAACGTATGCGAAGTTGCTGGGTAGAGCGACGGAGTTAACGGAGAGTGAAAAAGCGAGAAAAAACTTTATTGATTTTGTGCGTAATGTTTGGCCAGAGTTTATAGGTGGAAAGCACCATAGCGTAATGGCAGATAAGTTTGATAGAGTGGCAAAGGGTGAGTTAAAGCGGTTGATTGTGAATATGCCGCCGAGACATACGAAATCTGAATTTGCGAGTTTCCTATTGCCAGCGTGGTTAATGGGTAGAAACCCGAAGTTAAAGATAATGCAGACAACCCATACAGCGGAGCTTGCCTTTAGATTTGGACGTAAGGTTCGTAACTTAATGAACACGGAAGATTATGCAAAGGTATTTGAACAAGTAAAGTTGCGAGCGGACAGCCAAGCGGCAGGTCGGTGGGAAACCAGTGATGGTGGAGAGTACTTTGCGGCAGGAGTGGGTGGTGCGGTAACGGGACGTGGAGCGGATTTGTTGATAATCGACGATCCACATTCCGAGCAGGATGCGTTAAACCCGAACAGTTTTGAACACGCCTATGAATGGTATACATCAGGACCTCGCCAAAGGCTCCAGCCAGGAGGTTCGATAGTTGTCGTAATGACAAGGTGGGCAGAAAACGATTTAACGGGCAAAGTGCTAAAGCAGATGGCAAGAGACCCGTTAGCGGATAAATGGGAGGTTGTAGAATTCCCAGCGTTATTGCCGAGTGATAATCCTACATGGCCTCAGTTTTGGAAAAAAGAAGATTTATTGGCGGTGAAGGGTAGTTTAAGTGTCGGAAAGTGGGAGGCACAGTGGCAGCAGAACCCGACCAGTGAAACGTCGGCTATTTTAAAACGTGACTGGTGGAAAAAGTGGGAGCCGAAAGATTTACCGAAACTAACGTATGTGATGCAGAGTTATGATACGGCGTTTAGTAAAAAGGAACACGCAGACTATAGTGCCATAACAACGTGGGGAGTTTTTTACCCCCCAGATGGAGGGACGGCGTGTATTATTTTGGTAGATGCGAGACGTGGACGATGGGATTTTCCTGAGTTACGGCGTATAGCGTTGGATGAATACAAGTATTGGGAGCCAGAAACCGTACTCATAGAAGCAAAAGCGAGTGGTATGCCATTAACACAGGAGTTGCGAAATATGGGTATCCCTGTTACTAATTACAGCCCAAGTAGAGGAAATGATAAATTAAGCCGTGTAAATAGTGTTGCACCAATTCTAGAAAGCGGTATGGTATATGCTCCGGACACAACGTGGGCAGAAGAAGTAATTGAGGAGTGTGCTGCTTTTCCTGCTGGAGAAAACGACGATTATGTAGATACGGTAACACAGGCGTTAAGAAGATTTAGAGAGGGCGGTTTTATAGTTCACCCCGAAGATTACGAACCAGAAGACAGCGAACCTCTAACAAGAGCATATTATTAAAGGAGAATAAACAGTGGCTAAAGAACCTTCTACTGTAAACAATGTAGAAAAATCATTAGTGAGAGCTCCAGCCGCCGCCAATAGTTTAGAAGAAGCCGAACTGCTAGAACAGGAAAACGATTTACTGGCAACGGGCGAACAACAGCTAGAAATTGAAATAGAAGAAGATGACGAGGGTGGTGCAGTTATCAACTTTGGCAGCGAAACCGAAGAAATAATTACGGAATTTGATGGCAACCTAGCCGAAGTACTCAGCGACGACGAACTTAGCGACATTAGCAGTTATGTAACACAGAGCTACCAAGATGATAGAACTTCAAGGGAAGATTGGGAAGATACCTACAGTAAAGGGCTAGATTTACTTGGCTTGCGGTACGAAATCCGTACAGAACCGTTTAACGGAGCAACGGGTGTTATTCATCCAATATTAAACGAAGCTGTAACACAGTTTCAATCGGCGGCTTATAAAGAACTTTTGCCGAGCAATGGTCCTGTAAAAACAAAAATCATAGGGCAAATGACTCCGGAAATAGAAAATAGAGCCGATAGAGTAAAAGAATTTTTAAATTACCAGATAATGTACGAAATGGAGGAGTTTGAACCTGAATTTGACCAAATGCTGTATTACTTAGGTAATGCTGGCAGTGCATTTAAAAAGGTTTACTTTGACCAGCAGCTTAACCGCCCTGTGAGCAAGTTTGTTCCAGCCGAAGATTTAGTTGTACCGTACACAGCCACCGACTTACGTTCCGCAGATCGTGTTACGCATGAAATAAGCATGAGTGCAAACGAGGCTCGCAAGCAACAAGTGAGTGGATTTTTCCGTGATATCGAGTTAATGCCTGAACAAGAAGGAAACGATGATTCTGTAAAAGAAAAAATGGACAAGTTAGAAGGTAGAAAACCTTCTTTTAACGACCAAGACAATGAACTTACACTTTTAGAGTGCCATTGCTACCTCGATTTAGAGGATTTTCCTGATATAGGAGAAGATGGTGAGGCAACAGGGATAAAACTTCCTTATGTTGTAACCGTGTGTAAAGATAACGGGGAAGTTTTGGCAGTACGTCGCAATTATATGGAAGATGATCCTCGAAAAAATAAAATTCAATATTTTGCACATTACAAATTTACTCCGGGACTAGGGTTTTATGGCTTTGGGTTGATACATCTACTGGGGAATTTAAGTAGAACAGCAACAAGTACCCTTCGCCAGATGATAGATGCAGGAACATTAAGTAATTTACCAGCAGGGTTTAAAGCGAGAGGGCTGCGAATAGCAGACGACGAAAACCCTGTTCAGCCAGGAGAATTTAGAGACGTAGATGTTCCGGGAGGCGATTTAAAAGGAGCGTTGCTCCCATTACCATACAAAGAACCTTCGGCAACCCTGTTTCAATTAATGGGTTTTGTGATAGCCAGTGCTGAAAAATTTGTGGGAACACAAGATCTTGGCTTTGAGGGCAACCAAAGTGGTGATATGCCTGTTGGTACAACGGTAGCGTTGCTAGAACGTGGCAGTAAAGTAATTAGTGCGGTGCATAAACGACTTCATGCAGCCATGCGTATAGAACTTAAACTCCTTGCCAAGTTGTTTTCTGAACTTTCTCCAGAAGAAGCCAAATACCCGTATGCTGTAGATGGACAACAAGTAGGACCGCAAGGACAAGTAGGACCAAATATATTTGCAGAAGATTTTAGTGCAGAAATAGACGTGCTACCAGTTAGCGATCCTAACATTTTCAGTATGTCGCAACGTATTATGCTGGCACAGGAACAACTCAAGTTGGCAATGGCTATGCCAGAAATGCACAATATGTATGAAAGTTTCCGTCGGCTATATAGTGCGTTGGGTGTAGACAGCATAGATGAGTTATTGAAAAGACCGCCAGAACCTGTCCCCGAAAACCCTGCAATAGAAAACGGTAAAGCACCGTTAGTTATTACTGGTGGAGCAGAACCGCCAAAAGCGTACCCCGAACAAGATCATGATGCCCATATTGCAGCTCATTTAGCGTTTTTACAGACAAAAGTAGTAAAAGAGCAAACAGCCATATATGCTGTTATTTTGGAGCATATTTACCAGCATATAGCCTTTAAAGCTGAAAAAATGGTTATGCAGGAAGTGCAACAACAAGGTATGCAGCCAACAGAGCAGCAAAGACCTATCATAGAGGCTGGCATTGCACAAAAAATTGCAGAACTCACCGCAGAGTTTAATAAAATGGAAATGGAAATGAGTGGTGGCGAGCAACAAGATCCGCTTGTCGCATTAAAGCAACGTGAACTTGATATAAAAGCTGGAGATTTAGCTCGCAAACAGCAAGAAGACCAGCGTGAATTTGACTTAGACAATAAAAAATTAGCACAAACGGCTAATCTACAAAGGGAAAGAATAGAATCACAAGAAGATATAGCCCAGCTAAGAGCAAATATAGCAATGGACAAAACGTATAACGCACCAAGCGGAGCAGGACGATGACTGAATTTGGCAGTGATATAGTTTATGGACCAGATGGCGAAATTCTCTATGACCCATCAAATCCAGGATCAGGAAATTTTGGTCGTAAACCTATTTATGACGTGCAAAATTTTGCAGGGCGGTTTGATGCTCCGTCAGATAATCCTTTTGCAAGTCGGTTTGACGTTGTTGATGGTGTTCCTCCTACTACGGGCGGTACTGTCAATACTGGTGGTACTGGTGGTACTGGTGGTACTGTCAATACTGGTGGCACAGGAGCTCCTCCAACTACAGGTGGGGGTGATCAATCTACGGCAGCGATAAATTTATTAGATTCTATCAATAAAAATTATATGACAGATTACAATAGTTATTTGAGAGAAAATCCAAACAACTCTGAACTTTCGTGGATTAACAGCCCTGTTTTTCAAAATTATGAAAATCAAATAATATCAGGTATAGGTAGTTTGGGTTATGGACAAAGTGATTACGATAGAATAAAAAGTGATTATGATTTTCACAGCACAAGAGCAATAGATTCAAATAGCCCTTATGCTGGTAGTAGTGCTAGAATTGCTAATGCTCTGCAAAACAAGTTAAATGTTTTTAACGCAGGAAACTATGATATTTTTAATATGGCAGATGGTGGTTTGGTAAGTTATAACAGAGGAATTAAAAGTTTAATTTAGGAGAAAACTTATGGGCAAAGATAAAGACAACATTCAAACTTCTATGGAAGTTTTTCAAGCTGATGGTTCTCACATGGTTGATTATGCCAAAACAGAACAAGTCGAAGTGCCAAAAGCTATGAAAGGTTTCAAAAAAGCTAGAGGTCAAGGTGACGCAATCGGTGGTGTAAAATTCACTGTACGTTAAAAGGATTCTAGAGTGTTAATCACAAGTGCTCCCCAATACATACAGGGGTTGACAAATGCTAAACTTGATTTAACTGGAACAGGTGTGACCACACTTTACACCTCCCCTAGCACAGTTTCATTTTCTGTTGTTAATTCGATACTTGTGTCGGAAGATTCAGGCAACGCTGACACTATAACTTTGACTCTTACAAATGGGTCAGATGTGTTTAGTCTTTTCAAGGTTGCGGCTGTTGGTGCAAATGGAACAGTCGAGTTGCTAACTAGAGATTTAGTTCTACAAACAGGGGAAATTTTAAAAGCGACGGCGGCAACAGGGAATAGACTTCATGTGGTAGCTAGTATACAGGAATTTTTGTTATCACGAGCAGGAGCTATTAGTTGAACGATGATTTTTTAGATGATGTTACAAATAAAGAAATTAAAGAACAAATAGAGTTGATAGAAAAACAAAAGTTAGAATTAGAGGAACAGGAAAAATTTATACAATCGTTAGAAAACATTACTTTTTTTAGAAAGAAGCGAGGATAATGACATGAGTTGGTTAGAAAACATAAAAACTTTTTTATTTGGTGAGCCTACAGGTGAAAGAGCTAGAAATGATAAAGGGCGGTTTATCCCTGATGATCCAGATACACCTCATATTAACGAGGCTTATGAAGATGGTAGAACTCCTACAAAGAAGGTCTAAATGTCAGAAGGTTTACCAGACAGACAAGCATATCAATCTAATCGCAGGAAAATGTGCTGGTGTTTATTAGCTTGTATGGTTGGAACAACAATAGCAACATTACTGTACCCAGAACGTATGGCAGAAGCGGAGTCAATAATCATGACACAATACTTAGCTATGTCTGGTGTAGTAGGTGCTTACTTTGGATTTACGAGTAAAAAATAATGGACTCTAAAAATTATGTTTACAAATGTAGGTTGCGAAGAGTTATTGATGGTGACACTGTTGTCTGCGACGTTAATCTTGGTTTTGATGTTGTTCTTGTTAATCAAAAAATTCGTTTCAAAGGTATCAACACGCCAGAAAGTAGAACTCGGAACTTGGCAGAAAAGGCACTCGGTCTTCAAGCGAAAGCAAGGGTTAAAGAGTTAGTACAAAAAGATTTTGAAATGAAAACTTTTAAGGACAAAAAAGGTAAGTTTGGTCGCATACTTGGTGTTCCTCTTACAGAAAAAGGTGAATCAGTGTGCGAGATTTTAGTCAAAGAAGGTCATGCCAGATGGTATGATGGTGGCAAAAGGGAGTCGTGGATATGATATTTAGTGGGATAATCAGTGCTGTTGGTGGTATAGCTACGGCATGGATGGAAAACAAAGTAGAACAAACCAAAGCGGCTGGTCAATTAAAAGTTGCTGTTGAACAACGTAAAACAAAAATGGCAACAGGTGAAATAGACTGGGATCAAACAATGGCAGAAGCTAGTAAAGATAGCTGGAAAGATGAATGGCTTGTGCTTTTATTTTCTGTTCCGCTTATTTTAGCTTTTTGTGGAGATTGGGGCAGAGGTATCGTTGAGTCTGGCTTTGCTGCTTTAGAAACTGCTCCTGAATGGTATCGTTATACATTAGGAGTGATTGTGGCTGCAAGTTTTGGATTTCGTGGAGCAGCTAAATTTTTTAAAAAATAGGAGTATATATGGTTGAAAAAATTATTCACCAAAGTAATGCAATTTTAAAAGAGTATGTTTTAGATAAAACAGATTTAGATGAAAAAGCTCTACAGGCAGTAGAAGAAGTAGAGCAATATTTAGAAACTAGAAAAAACAATGTTGCCTTTGTATGGAATAAGTTCCGTAAAAGTGCTTATATGTTTATATTTTCTGGTTTTGTCGCAGGAATTTTACTTGGTGGGATAATTTTTTAATGTCTGACCTTTACATTTATGAAAAAATGTTGAAGATTATGCGAGAACGCAGAAAATTAATAGAAGAAACTATAACTTTTGGTTCTGTACCTGATTATTCTGCTTTTCAAGATCTTCGAGCAAAACTCGGAGAGCTTGCTTTTTTGGAACAGGAATTAAAAAACCTGCATAACAAGGTAATAGAAGATGAATAAAACTTTACTTGTACCCGATCATATAATGGAGAAAAGAGCGAAAGAAAAAGAAGGTGTTCTTTCCAACGCTTACGTAAAAGAAGCCGAAAGGTTTTTAGAGCCTTCAAAACTCCCTCAAAAAACGATTGATAGATTGCCCCAACCGACAGGTTGGAGGATTCTTATTCTTCCTTATCGAGGAAAACCTAAAACCGACAGTGGAATACATATACCAGACCAAGTACAGGAAAGAGAATCTCTTGCAACTGTTTGCGGTTATGTTTTGCGTGTTGGTTCTGATGCTTATAAAGACACAGAAAAATTTTCTGAAGGATCTTGGTGTAAAGAAGGTGACTGGGTTATTTTCGGTCGTTACGCTGGGAGCCGTTTTAGAATAGAAGGTGGCGAAGTTCGAATTTTAAACGATGACGAAATAATTGCTACTATTAATGACCCAAGTGATATCTTGCACATTTAATCATGGAAAGGAATACCATGCCAGAAACTGAAAAAGAAGAAAAAGTTGTTGATCTTGACGAAAGTCAAGAAGAACCAGTAGAAGTTGTTGTTGAAGAAAACGAAGAATCAACAGAAACAGAAACACCAGAACCTCCAATGGCTGCTAAAGATGAATCTTCCGAAGAAGATGAAATGGCTCAATACAGCGACGGTGTTCAAAAAAGAATTAAAAAATTAACACATAAAATGCGTGAAGCAGAACGTAGAGAAAAAGCTGCAACAGATTATGCCCAAGCAATGAAAATTCAAGTAGAACAATTATCTACAAGGGCAAGTCAAACTGACTCAAGTTATTTAGGAGAGTACGAAAATCGTTTAATACACGAAGAAAACTCTTTAAAAGTACAGTTAAAGGAAGCTATAGAGTCTGGTGATGTTGATAAACAAATGGAATTAAACAAGCAAATGGCTACACACGCCATAGATGCTGAAAAATTCCGTCAGGCAAAAGCCTATAATGAAAAACAAACAGCACAGCCTCAAGCTCAAACTGCACAAACAGCACAGCCAGCACAGCCTCAAGCTCAACCCACACAAGCACCTCCTGACCCTAAAGCAGAAAAATGGGCAGAAAAAAATGAATGGTTTGGTGACGATGAGCCGATGACTTTAACTGCTTTTAGTATTCATAATACTTTGGTGCAAGAAGGTTTTAATCCTTCAACAGATGATTATTACTCTGAGTTAGATAGTAGGATTCAAAAAGAATTTCCTCATAAATTTAATGGAGAAACTGTAAAAACTAAAAGACCAAGTGCTGTTTCTGCTCCAAATAGAGGAAAAAGTGCCTCAAAAGGTAAAAATTCGATAACTTTATCGAAAAGTCAGGTTGCTATTGCTAAGAAACTTGGTGTACCATTAGAGGATTATGCAAAACAAGTTGCAAGACTGCAACAACAAACGTGAGGTAGGCATTACAATGACAAATAAAACCCCACGCTCTGCGACGACTCGTGAAAAACAATCTCGTCGTAAGACATGGTCTCGTCCATCTAGTTTGGACGCTCCACCAGCCCCAGAAGGCTTTGCTCATCGTTGGATTCGTGAGTCAATCATGAATTATGACGATAAGAAAAATATATCTGCTCGGTTACGAGAAGGCTTTGAGCTTGTTCGATCCGACGAATATCCTGATTTTGAAGCTCCTACCGTACAGGATGGGAAATACGCTGGTGTTATCGGCGTTGGGGGCTTGTTGTTGGCAAGGATTCCAAATGAGACACGTGCAGAGCGAAATGATTATTTTGCTCAGAAAACAGATGACCAGAACACGGCTGTAGAACAGAATCTAATGCGAGAACAACATCCTAGTATGCCTATTCATCAGGATAGGCAGTCTCGTGTAACTTTTGGCGGTGATCGGAAACCCGATTAATCCGTCAGCAAACCGTGAGAGGTATTAAAAATGGCAAATATAGATGCCGCTTTTGGACTCCGTCCATACAGAATACTCGGTTCAGGTGCAAACACGAATGGGATAGCTACTTATAAGATCCAGACTTCTGGAACAGCAGGAACTTCTAGCGTTATTTATGAAGGTACTCCTGTTATTCCTCTCGCAAACGGTCTGATCGACATAGTAGGAGCCGCCGCAGGTGGTACTGTTCCGTTGATTGGTGCTTTTATCGGGTGTAAATATACAGATACGAATGGAAATGTCATCTTTGCAAACAAATGGCCAGGAACTTCGTCTGTAAAATCAAGCACCGCAGCAGAATGTTTTATTGCGAACAATCCTGATCAATTGTTTTTGATCAATTGTGACGCCGCAGTAACTCAAGCTGCTGTTCATGCAAACGCTAATTTTGCTACGGGTACGGCTGGTGATTCCACCACAGGTATTTCCTCTGCAGAACTTGCTGTAAGTACAGTCGCTACTACAAATACATTGAATTTGAGGATTTTGGGTTTTGAAGACTCACCTTCAAATGCTGATGTGACTGCTGCGGGAATGTTAGCGATTGTGAAAATCACAAACCACTTTTATGCCTATTCTCAAAATGGCACAATAGCTGGTATATAGGGAGGATATAGAATATGCCGATAACCCGTGGACAACTCCTTAAAGAACTAGAACCAGGACTCAATGCCTTATTTGGACTTGAGTATGATCGTTACGACAACGAACACGCAGAAATCTTCGAAAAAGAAAGTTCTGACAGAGCTTTTGAAGAAGAAGTTATGCTATCTGGTTTTGGTCAAGCTCCTGTGAAAGGTGAAGGTGCAGCCGTTACTTATGACACTGCAAATGAAGCCTACACTGCTCGCTATACACACGAAACTATTGCTCTAGCATTTTCGATTACTGAGGAAGCTGTAGAGGATAACCTCTATGACCGCCTAAGTTCTCGTTATACAAGAGCTCTAGCTCGTTCAATGGCGAACACGAAGCAGGTCAAAGCAGCAAATATTTTGAACAATGCGTTTGATAGTTCATTCACTTTTGGCGATGGAAAAGAGCTTTGTGCTACAGACCATCCAACTACAGGTGGTGGAACTCTCCGTAACGAATTGTCAACTTCAGCTGATTTGAACGAAACTTCGCTTGAACAGTCTCTAATTGACATTGCAGCGTTTATTGATGAACGTGGTTTGAAAATTGCCCTACAAGGCAAAAAATTAGTTATTCCACCAGCTCTACAATTTGTAGCGGAAAGACTTATGGCTTCAAACCTACGTCCTGGAACTGCTGATAATGATATTAATGCTACTCGTAGCATGGGAATGTTGCCTGATGGTTATGTAATTAACCATTTCTTAACAGATACAGACGCATTCTTTATCAAAACAGACGCACCTAATGGCTTTAAACATTTTGTTCGTGCTCCTATCCGTACTTCTATGGAAGGTGATTTCGAAACTGGAAATGTTCGCTACAAGGCTCGTGAGCGTTATAGCTTTGGTGTTTCAGACCCCCGTTGTGTATTTGGTTCTCCTGGAGCTTAATTGCTTTAGCTGAAAAATTTGCAACATTTAGAAAGGAGACCTTGCGTCTCCTTTCTTTTTTGTGTAATGTTTAATTTCCTGACAACTGCATGGTGCGGTTGACATTTGCCTAGACAGGAGATTAACATGGCAGTACATTTTACAGGACCAATTTTGTTCGCAGGAAAAGATCAACCTCGCAAATGGTTCCAAAACCTACCTATAGATAAAAACCCAGATTATGTCACTACATTTGATGACTATACGGGTGTTGCTTTAGACTCAACAAACGATTGGACAGTTGTAAAAGATAGTGGAGCGTCAGCAGCAATAGCCGCAGATGTCGAAAGCGGAGTTCTTTTACTTAGTAGCACCGCTACTACTGATAACGACGGTGCGTCTGTGCAGGGTAATGAAATATTCAAAGTTGCTACAGGCTCAACTGGTAGAGACATTTGGTTTGAAACTAAATGTAAAGTTTCTGACGCTGACCAAACCGATTTTTGTATTGGTTTAACAGTGAATTTTGCAACAAATCCAGAAGCAATGTTAGCAGCAGCAGACAGAATTGTTTTTGAATCTGATGATGGAGCAGCAACTTTACAAGTTATTACAGAAAAAGATGGTACAGAAACAGCTACATCTTTAAGTTCTACTTATGATCTTGCTGACGATACTTTTGTTACTTTAGGTTTTAAAGTTTCTGGTAAAAACAGAAGCAGTGCAATGGTTGAGTTTTTTGTTGACAGAGCGTTAGTTGCTACACATACGACTAATATTCCAGATGACGAAAACCTAACAGTCGGAGCTATGGAACTTTCTGGTAATGCTACTGGAACAAAAACAGCTTCCATTGATTACTTATTTGCGGCTCAAGATAGATAGGAGTAACAAATGCCAACAGCAAAGAAAACTGTAACAAAGAAATCGGTTTCTAAAACTACTGCTACAGGCTCAAAAAAGGAACTTCCTCCAGTAGGAAGTTCGGAGCATAAGGCAATGGTTCTAAGAGGCGAGATCAAAGAATAGGAAGGAGGGTGTATGTCGGGTTCAGATGTACAATCCACGTTTATTGAGGCAGCAGCTTCCGATGATAATGGGATATCAACGGCAGCTACTTTGTCTGATGCAGGTAATCTCACTATTAATGGTGCGTTAGCTGACGGAGGTTCCGTTACTTTTGACCAGCCCCGTAATATTATTATCACTTCTGCTGGTGACGATAGCGGTGATACTTTTACCGTTACTGGAACGGATGAAACTGGCACAGCTCAAACTGAAGCTATTACAGGAGCGGATACAGGCGTTGCAACAGGTTCTAAATATTTCGCTACTGTTTCACAAATTGCCGCATCTGGTGCAAGTGCAGGAAACGTAGAAGCAGGTTCTGGTACAGCTATTGCTGCTCCTATATTTAGAGGTAGCTTAAGACTTCGTAATTTTTATTTTGTTAACACAGGTTCGGCAGGAACTATTTCGTTAAACGAAGGTTCTGCAACAGGTTCTAACAGAATGAAATTCAACACAATAGCTGGTGCTAATACTAATGCTTACCCAGATATTGGGGGCGAAGGTTTAAGGTTTAGTGGAGGAGGTTATGTTGTATATACCCAAACCCATTTATCTTCTTTAACTGTGTTTTACAATTAGGTGATTTATGAAAACCGAAGATGTGCTGAAACTTCTTGAAAAACATGAGCATCAGTGTAATCTTAGGTACGAAAAAATTGAAAAAGCACTTGATAGATTTGACGCAAAACTTTGGGGTATCGCTATAATAATAATTATAGCCTCAGGGTTAGAACAACTATTGTGAGGTTCTATGGCAAAAAGAACACCGCCAAGAGGTAAAGCAAAGGTAAAAGTTGTAAAAGGTAAATCTGGGCGTACAAAAAGAGTAGCGTATGGTCAAGCTGGTCCAGCAAAAGGTGGCGGTCCTAGAGTAAAACCAGGAACTTCCAAAGGTGATAGCTATTGTGCAAGATCTCTAGGTATCAAAAAACGGTTATCAAAGAAAAAACGAAATAATCCCAACACTCCTAACAATTTATCACGCAAGCGTTGGAAATGTCGTGGTGCAAAAAGTATGAGGGCTTAAAATGGCTAAAAAAGGTTTATATTATAATATTAATCAAAAACGTAAACGGATAGCAGCAGGTTCAGGTGAAAAAATGCGAAAAGCAGGAGACAAAGGAGCTCCTACAAAAAAAGATTTTATCGAGTCTGCAAAAACAGCAAAAGCGTTTAAAGGTGGTTTTGTTGCTAGAGGTTGCGGAGTCATAGATCCAACAAGGAAAAAGAAAACAATAGTAGCGTAATGCCTTATTTAGTAAGTAATATACCGTATTTTAAATGTTGGGTTAGGAAAGAATTTACACATAATCATGAACAATATCAAGGAGAATACTTACACTGTTTAGTTGTAGCTGTGAACACAGTACCAGATAGATGTTTGAGTTTCCAAGTTGTGTTTACAGGGTGCGAGAGTGATATAGAAGAAACTGAAAATTTACATGGTGGAGCTATGTGGGCAAGATTACCAATTACTGCTTTAGTTGCAGATACTCCGTTAAAGGAATGGCCAGAAAGAATGCCAGTACACCTTGCTCAACCGTGGGATTGCAGTTCGCACTATCATTCCGTAGTAAAATTTGATAGGGTAAGTTCTAGTCCGTGGTTATGTAAGATTGATGGTGAGTTTCATACTGGTCGGTATTTGTTCACTGTTGATTATACGGGTAACGAAATTGCAGATGATCCAGCCCAACACAAACAAAGTCATGTGTTGGAGTTGACAGATGCAGGTAAGTACACAGGGAATATTGTTGCATTACCAAACAATCGTGTAAGAGCAACAAGCCCTGCCCTTTGGGAGACAGGAACAGGAGCTCCCGATTTTAAACCAAGTCAGTGGATACATACAGCAGAATGTGACGATAGCTATATGGATCCTAACGTAACTTTTGATAACCTTTATTCGGAGGATTAAGATGAAAAGAAAGAAAATGATGGGCGGTGGAGCT
>TARA_R110000824_G_scaffold10529_1_pt1 | contig 14032 bp, 9 predicted proteins | sample TARA_R110000824 | Tara Oceans TARA_R110000824 (sample SAMEA4397747) | marine metagenome | biome: Polar Biome; feature: [MES] marine water layer (ENVO:01000295) within the mesopelagic zone...; material: water (ENVO:00002006), including particulate matter (ENVO:01000060) such as...... | reverse complement strand
TAATCCTTGATCTATTAAATCTTTAGCATAATCTTCTCTTGTCATACTCATGTTGTTTGAGTTCTATAAAAGTTTCTTAATTCATCTTCAGTAGATTCTGGTAAAACTTCAACTACCTTGACATCTTCTAGGGATGTTTTCTTTAAGTTAGCTTTTTTAATGTTTTCATACTCTTTAGATTTTGATAAAGCATTTAAAATGTCCATTTCAAAAGCATCATAGCCATTAAGAAAGTCTTTAGCTTCCCAACCACCTACGCCTTTAACGTAGAATGCATCAAGTACTTTAGCTTCTAATGGTACATCTTTATCACCATGTAGTTGTATTGCAAGTTCTTCAGCTATTGTGTCTCCTTGGTAATATAATTTATTATTTGCATCTGGTGAAGAGCTCATAGAATTTAATAATGCAGCAAGTGTAGTAGGTTTCTTACTTAATTCTGTCCAATGGGTTTTTATATCTTCTAAATCAATTTTTTTATTTCCTTCAGGTTTACCTAACGCGATATTTATTGCTTTAAGTTTAACTTTTTGATTAGCTTCTTGTTGTGTTTTGTCATCGCCGTCGCCTCTTGGATATAAAGTTATACCATCTTCTAGTGCTACGATTCGCGCTGCAGATTGTATTTTAGTTAATTTTTGTTCTTTTAATTGAGTTTCAGTTATACCATAATTACTAATTGATGTTTCACTTCCATAAGCTAATTTCATAGAGTCAACCATTAATCCTTTTGCTCTTTCTTTTTGCTCTGGAGTTCCTGTATAAATATTATTTAAAGGATCATCATTAGGACCACCCATCATTTGCCAACTATTCTGAGCATAGTTATAGCCAGGTATATTACCTTTTTTACTAAGCAAACCGCCAGAGTCTATCCATAATGCAACTTCTTTTTTCATTACTTCATTTGCTGCGTCAAAAGATTTTATAGTTTGCCTTTTAGTAACTGAAGAAGTTCCATTTTTTTCATTTTCGCTGCTATATTTAGAAACACCACCATAATGTGATTTAACTCTAGATTCCCAAACTGATTTTATCATTTCATTAAATGGCTTAGCTTTAGTAAGTCCCATTATAGAACCACCTTTTTCTGAAAGTTCTTGATACCTTTTAAAAGATATATTTATAGACTCAGTACCATTATTATATCTCACCATAGAAGTGCCGTCAGGAGATTCAGCTGGTGGAATAGTTGTGAATCTATTTGGATTAGATGAAAATACTATATCACTTTCCATTTGTTTTCTTAATTCCCACTGTGGCTGGCCATCCATTAACAATCTATTTTCTATACCTGCTTGCATAGGTAACGCAGTTCCATCAAACTTATAAGCCGGTCTATGAGACTCTGCTTCATTATTAAAAACAGTTGTTAGCACAGGTATTTCTTTAATCATTTGATCTGCCTGATTTCTCCACTCAATCCTTTCTTTTGATCCCATGGGATATAGTGACATTTGTTCAACGGCATGTTCTAAGTCTATTTTCATAGATGGTTCAATACCACCTTCGCCAACCATATCCACAGCAACTTGCGTTAATTGGTCGTCAGTTAAAGTTCCATCACCTATGTAGTATTCACTATTAACATCTAATAGCTGAGTTACAGAAGCTTTTCCATATTTATTAGTCTTAATACTTTTTACAGATATTTTACCATTTTCCGCTATTTGGTTTTGGCCATCTACAACATTTCCAATTTGAGCAATTTGTGATTTATATTTTAAATCTTCTTTTTCTCTTTTAGCTTCAGCTGCTTTTCTTTTAATATCTCTTTTAAGATTTTCTTGTTCAGCTTTCATTTTAGCAGCTCTATTATCTTTCATGCTCTGCATTAATTGATCCTGAAACTTTCCTATTTCTTCTGGTATAATACCAAGAGATTTATCTAATACTAATCCTGGTTGTCTATAAGTTCCCATATTATTTTATTCTTTTAAAGTCAACATCTAATTTAGAGTAATCAACCATGTCATATCCATTGTCGCCAACTAAAACAGCTTCTTTAGGCACTTCGTTAGACATTACACCTTGATAAGTACCTTCTTTATTTATATAATCAAATTCGTATATATTTAATCCAGATGTTGATTTACCAATTTTACTTATATTTTTCTTTAATCTTATATCACTAGGCGTTACACTTGCGCTAGGACCTTGGATCGCTGCAATAGCTAAATCAGTTTGGTTTTGCTCCATTTGCTGTCCCATACCCATGAAGCTGGTTGCGGCACCAGTAAAAGAGCTCATAGCATTTTGTCTATACTGAGCTACCTGAGCTTGGTTGTTATCATATAAAGCTTGTCTTCTGTCTAATTCCATAATATCTCTGTCTTCTTGAGCATTAAACATAATTTCCTTACCTCTACCTTGTAACTGTTGTACTCTACCATCTTCTTGAGCTTGACTAGACTGTACTCTAGATTTTTCTGCAACTATTTGCTGTTGTAGTGCTTGTTCGCCTTGAGCTCTGAGCTTTTGATTTTGAGTTTCTTGTTGTTCTATACTAGCTGATATACCTTGTTTACTTTGAGCAGCTGCCTGTGCTAAAGCGGTGGCACCACCAGCACCCATTCCACCAGATCTTAAAGTGTCTAAAGTATTTGCCAGTGCTTGATCTGTTTGCTGAGCTTGAAACTCCGCAGCTTGAGTTGCTACTCTTAAATTGCTATACGGATTTGTAAAAGTGTCTGATAAATCCTCAAATTGAAAAGAAGAAGCGTCTCCATAAGGATTAGTTATAGGCTGTCTATTATAATCAGTAATATTATCTAAAAGCCCTTGAGCATCATTAGATGTATCATTTGCTCTTTTAGTTGCTATAATACCATTTACTAAGTTAATCCCAGCTCCTACAGCCATTAATGCCATTCCTATTGCCATAATGGTAAATTTTTAATTATTTTTTTCATGATTGTATTTTAAGATGTTTGAATAAAATTTGAAGCTATAGAAAATATTTCTTTTTCACCGCCTATTTCAGTAGAATTATCTGTAGATATTTGAACCGTAGCAAAATATCCTTTTATACCACTCATTTGACTTCCAAATATAACTTCACCAGGTCTTGGTGGATAAATTGAGTTTTCTGATAAATCAGTTTGCTTTTGTACTAAAGCAGCCATATATTTGTTTTCTTTTCTATTGAAACCAGCATAACTATATGGTGGCGCAATAGCTAATAAACCAGTAGCGCTTGGATTTAAAGATTCATACCGACCTTCAACATAGCTATATACTACAGTTGTTTCATCTTGAAAGCTACTGAAAACATTTTGATTATTTATAGTTTCCATAAAGTCTTCACCTTCTAAATCACCATTAAAAGATTTTATCTCCCAACCACTATCGCCTTCGTAACTAACTGTGTTAAAGTTTTTACTTAACAAAGGACTTTTATTAAATATAAATGTAACGCTAGAAGAATTATAAGGTTGGTTGTACCAAAAGCCTCTATTGTTTAATGAAATGTCATCATAATGTAAATAAAGATCTTTTATGTTTACAGTGAAAAAAGCGTTTTCAACACTAAAAATTCTAGTTGGCTTAAAAGAAAATCTACTAGTCCAACCATTTATGCTTTCATTAAAATTCAATGTTTGATAAGTTAACGTGTCATTACTTATAAAAGCAGAGTTTTGTTGCATTGAAATTAAATAATCACTAGAATGAATATCGTAACCTCCTTGAACTCTACCTCTGTCAGGTGTTGTAAATCTCATTATAATCTCCTGTGCTAAACTAACACGTTTATTTAGTGTTATAGCAGTTTCATTAGGATTGCCAACAGCAGGTTGAACTATATTAGTTACAAATAAATCAGTTGGATCTGGAAGAAAGTTTATTCCATCTAAGGAATATTGAAAACCACTACCTATTTGTAAATTCCCTGTTTCACCACTGCCTCCTTGTATGCTAGATGTGGTAACATTTATAATTAAAAAATCACCACCTGTAGACTTAGATCTGTTAGCTGTTATATAATAATTTTTAAAGTTATTATCAATTTTTCTTAATTCATTCCTAAAATAGCTAGTCATACCATACTTACTTATAGGTGTTAGACCATCTCTAGACAATCTTAGTACTACACTTCTATCTTTGTCTGTAAAGTATTTTTGAAATCCATAAACAGCAAATGATTCAGGATTTTGGCTTATTCCAAATTCACCTAAATAAGGTACTATTTGACCTATAACAACTCCAGGAGGTAACGTCTGTGTACCACCTTCAGACGTATATGTTACATCTTTATCTATAAGAGCTCTATTAACTTTGTTTTCTTGAAATATAATTAAGTTAGTGTCTTCAGCATGTAGCTTTTGTATAGAACCGCTAGCTGGATCTAAAGATCTGGTAATGCTTTCTCCTATAGAAAAAATATTAGTATTATTAACACTTGTTCTAGAATTGTAAACACCAGAATATATTAAAGAATTAAATCTTACTTCTTGAACAGGAGTTTCTTCGTCTATATATGCTCTAACTCCAAAATCAACAGTAGTATTACCATAACCACCTCTTATAGTAGAATCTTCTATATATAAATTATATCTTAAACCATTGTTGGCTTTATTACTAAAGTCTCCCCAAAAATCTACAGGGGTGCTGGTAACATTTAAACCTTGGTTACCTAATCCTTGAACCGCGTCGCCAAACTGAACAGGACCAGGGTTTGTTCCAGTGGTTTCAGAGCCAAGTAGATTTGGTATACCTGTTTGAAGTCTTTTAGTCCAAAATGAATTAAAGTATTTAATTTCTATTATAGCTCCCATATAATTATTACTTAGTTTTATTATTTTTTACGAATTACGCTATTGAAAATATTAAGCTTGCAAGTGATCCTGTTGTTGGGTACTCGTAAACAGAACCATCTCCACTAGCATCGGTAATTCTATATATAAGTTCATATGTTCCAAGTCCTGCAGTAGCATCAGCTACAAAATAATTTTTATTAACATACATTTGAATAGCACCTACGACTCCCGCGTTTAAATCAACCACCTTGCCAGAACTACCTTCACCTAAAGATAATGTGCTTACTATATCTACACCACTAGTTGTTTCTATACAGCTAACAAAACTCCACACTATTTCTTTGGTAGTTTCTATAGAAAAACCTCTTGAAAGATATCCATCTACAGTTCCTGCGTCTGCGTTTACATAAGCTCCATTTCTATAACTAGGACTTTGTGCGTTTGCAGTGGCAGTGGTACCATCATCACCCCAGAATGTTCCACCTACTCCAGTAACTATAGGCGTTATGCCCGTGTTACTCCCTGCATTAACAAGTACAGGAATTTCATTTTGAAGTGTTAGTGTTTCTGTAAAATTACTAATAACAGGGTCACCTCCTACAAAAGCAGGTGTTGAAGTAATGGTAATTGAACATGTAAAATTTCTAATAGCAGAATCTTGAAGAAAAGTTTGAGGATTGTTTACTAAATATATTTTATAAATCGACACAGATGCGTTAGCGTCATTAGATATTAAAAATTGACTGCTTACATCTGTTCCATTATTATCCATTACAGTCATAACTACTGATGCTATTCTACTTAAAGGCACTTGTTGATTTAAAGCATTTATAGGTTTTAAAGATATTATATATGGGTCTATAGAAGCTGTTGGTACTAAGTTGTTAACAGGTATAGGTGTTGATTGAGCTAGCCAATAACCTTCAAACAAAGTAGTTGGAGAAGATTCTGTAAAATCATTATCTTGTCTTAATAAAATAGAAGTAATACCTTCATCGCTATTGTTTTCAATTAAATAATTTAATTCACTAACTAAACCAGCGGTAGATGTTTCCCAGAATATATCTAAATCTGATTCAAAAGCTTCCACTTCTATTACAGATAAATTATTAGGTGATAAATAACTACCATCAAAAAATCCAGCAGAATAATTAATTTGGGAATGGTAAAGATTTATTCCCATGCCTGTGTTAACTGGATAACCAAAAAAGTCACTTACACCAGCATATGGTATTGCCGCACCAGATCCACTACCAATTGGTTTTCTTAAAGAATTTACATCAAAATAAATAAAAGGACTTCTTCCTAGTCCATTTTCAGATACTACACTATATGGGTTATCTGCTTGTTTAAATATTGCTGTAGTATAAACTGTTTCAACTAAAGATGTAGTTGTTACAGATGAGTTAGCATTAACTGCTATTCTTGATTCTTCATTATATAATTCATTAATGTTACCAACATAAATAACACTATCATAGTTATTACCTAAATCAACAACTCCAGTACATATATCAGTGTCAGCTGGGAGCCAACCAGTTCCAACAGGAGAGGTATCACCATTACCACTATAATATAAATCCCCAAATTGTGATATTCTAGGGTATAACTTTACTTCACTAGAGGAATAAGATATTTGAGAGTTAGACTCTGTTACAACCGTTGGTATCTTATTAATATTATCACCTATTAAAGAAAAAGAAGTTAAACTGTTAGTACCAGGAGCTATACCATTTAATGCCTCTGTTGATGATCCTGGTGGATCGCCAGGAAGTAATGGTTCACCGTTTATCATGGTAGGCATATATATATTATAGTACTGCTGTTGTTGTTGCTTAACAACAACTTTAAAGCTATACCAACCTAAATCATTAGCTTCATTAACTCCAACTATTGTTAGCCTAGTTAAAATTGTGCCACCACTAACGTCTACAATATCACCTATCTCGTAGCCAATACCTGGGTTGTTTATATTTACACTTGTTATTTGACCACCACTAATAGGAGGACCAGCTGTTATTGGAGTGGCTATTATATCTACAGTTAAACCAGATCCAATACTGTTTGTTGTTGTAGCAACGTTTTTTGAGGTTATATAGCCAGCATCAACATCTGAAGAATCTATATCTAAATTGTTAATACCACCTAGTAAAGTATATAAACCTGGATAACCTTGTAAGCCAGGTATTGATTTAGGTATAGTAGAAGTCCAAAGCATTTTTAAGCTATTACCTATCCAGTTTACTATATTACTTGAACTAGAGCTAACAACACCGCTTACTTCATTTCTTTTAAAATAACTAGAATAGAAAGTATCCCCACTAAATATACTATTATCTGTTACGTCTGTGGAGAATACAGGTGGAGCTAATATAACATCTGACTGCCTACCATACTTATCTGACAGTACAACGCCTACTTGATATATTCTATTTTGCTTTAAAGTATGATTGGGGTATTCTATACCAGTTTTTTCAGTAAATTTTTGTTGGATATTATACTTTCTACTAATACCAACACTGTAATCTAAAAACTCAGGAGAAGTATGTCTATTTACAAAATTACCATAAATAATTCTATTTCCAGAAACCTCTTGACCTAATGCTCTTATAGGTACCACATCTGAAGTTCTTGCAGCTTCTGAGCTTGGTAAAGTTTTAAAAGGTTTATCACCTTCCCATTTATATATGTAGCTAGTGTCAGTATTTCCTACAATAGACAAGTCATCAGCTGAAATACTTTTTAATATTAATAAGTTTGTTGAAGCAGAGTCTTCGTATATTATGTCTATTTGTTTTATTTTTAAAACACTGCTTATTTCACCTACTGTAAGTTGATTATTATTTACAACAGGCATAGGTATATTTATATTTACTCTGTTTACAGAATTTTCATATAAAAAATTAGAAGTACTTATCCCAACATTAGTTATATCAGAATTAGGAGGTGATCCAGAGGTAACAAAAGTTGTATCTCCTTTTTTAAATCCAGCATAGTTATCACTGTATAAATAAAAACCTTCTTGTTTTGGTTTAAATAATGATTGAGTAAATGGAGATATTAAAGAAGTTTCATTACTATCGTATATAAACCTATAAGCTAATCTACAAAATTTTTCTTTAAAAAATGTTTCGTTTCCTCCAAACTCTTCTTCGTAATATGGGTTTTTAAAAGAAAAGCTCAATAAAGGTACTACCGTTCCTCCAGTTGTTCCTGATACAACAAAAACTGGCCACTGCCACTCTTTAACTGGGTTTCCTTTTTTATCGATTTTTCTAATACTTAATGCCATGTACTCATTAGTAAACCCACCTCCACTGTTAGTTCCAAATATTTGATCTACAATATAATCATCATCATCTTCATTCATTGCTGGCCAACTTACTTTCATGCCCGGCTGTATGTAATTGCAAAACCATCTTCTATAATAATATTCAGTGTTACTGAGATTCCCAAAATCATTACCAACTCCATAAGCATTTGATTCATTAACACTTATCATTACCAAGTAAGCTCCAATTGATTCTTGGTAGGCTGCAGCGTCTGGATCTGTTGGTGCAGCAGAACCAGGCCACATAAAAGGCCTAGGTAATTGATGTTGTTGTGATACACCTAATAAACCTTGACTTTGAAGAAAATCAGGGTCATCGCCAGCGGTTTCGTCGTAATCCTGAAAAGTAGCTCTAAAAGTAGGTTTTAACCACTTCTCAGTAACACTAACCGCTTCTTGCTCTACCATTTTCAACGTTGCAGTACCTTGCCATTGTGCTGGATCTCCATTAACATCTAAATAATGAAAAGGTATATTACTTTTAAATTTTAATGGATTAGGTGGGTTGTAGACAGGTTGGTCATTTGGATTAGCATCATCGGCTTTCCAAAGGGGCTGAGAAAAGCCTATTACTGAAGTAGTACCGCCAATAAAAGGTAAAGGTTGGTAAAGATAATTTTTAATTTCGTTTTGGTAAGGATAAGTAAGTTCTGGATTAACTGGATCTGGATAGTTGGGATCTTCAACAGTTGAGATTAATTCAAACTTTAAACCAGGGTGAAGTTTCATCTTAGGAGTTCCACTAATTATAGTACATTCGCTTTCAAAAAGCATTTGAGGATAGTTATCTGGAGTAACTGTTGAACCCCAAACAGTAGTTGTGGTAACTACAGATACTGTTATAGTTTCTTCACTATAAATTTTAGGTGACTCAAAAGGATAATATTTAGCTACAGAAATGTTTTCTTCTATAGTATAGTAAGGATTTATATTATTAGATGGATTAACAATTGCTGATTCTATATTTATCTGTCTTGGTTGGTTTCTGTTATCAGTCCAAAATAATAAATCTTCTATTATATTTATACCAAATATAGGGTGAGTTTTTGAGAAATTTAAAAAACTACCAGCTACTAAAGATATTTGGGTGCCAGTTGTTATATCATAAACAACTATAGAACAATGAGAATCTTTACTAGCAGGATTGCTTAAATTGTCGTCAGATGCGTCTACATAGTTAGTGAAAAATCCAAAAATTCTATTTTTTCCAGGCTCTTCTCTAAGACCTATTAACTCAACTCCAATATCAGTGGTGCTTATACCAAAGTTTGGTAAAAGTTTATTTCCTAGTATATTTTCTAAAGCACCTACATCAGCGCCTTCAGAAGTACTAACTGTTACATTAACCGCATCTCTATATTCTCCTGCCGGCAATATTCTTGCGTCGAGGTCTTTGTTCATCTTAGACTTTATAAAGGTATTCCTTACTTCTGCCATAATTAACTTTTAATCCATTTAGATTTACCACGCATCACTTGTGTAAATTCTTCAAGTTTAACATTACTTAATCTTATTTTTGCATTTCTAAGTTTAGCCGATCTTTCTCTTTTATATCTTTGAACCACATATTCTGGAAAATTAGATCTAGTAGATATTATACTATACATTATATGCATGTATAGAGCATCCTCAGCTAGTTTAGGGATGTGAGTATCCTCATCATATGCTAAGCCATCAGATATGTATTCTAGTATGATTAATTGATTAGCTAGATCAGAACTAAAAGCAAATACTCCTCTTCTTTCATCTATAGTAAACCAACCATTCTTTTGCGATGTCTCTGGGTTTAAACCGTACCTTTGGCCATAGGCCATTTTCCACCAAGCCCAATCATATACACCTTCGTTAGTAAAATCATTCGCACTTATTTGCCCATTTAAATCTCTTTGATTAGCACTTTTCCACCTTTGATTAGTTAAAGATTGTTGAGCTTGAGACGAGTTACCATACACATCTTGAATAGGTATACCAGCACTATCTTGCAATGGAACTTGTTCAGGATTACTAGTTAGTGTTGTTGGGTATATAACATGTTTAACACCAAGTGCATCTATCCAAGATAATTGCACATAATTAACGTAGTCTTGAGGTAGTACTAAAGCTAAACTAGGAGGTATAGTTAATTCTTGAGATTTAACACTTCTTAAAGTGTCATAGCTAAACTCTTGTAAACCTCTTTTAGCGTGAAAAACAATATCAGATCTTTTACATCTAGGTATTAATTTATCTACACCAACATAAGCAACCATAAAATTGTTTACTATGTCTTTTAAATTAACGTATTGATAACTTTTATAATTATCCCATAATGAAGGTTTATTTAATCTAACTGTTATTATAGATTGTGTAGGTACATTTGTTATGCTTGTAGTTATAGTGTAAGCTGCATTGCCCGTAACTCCTTGTCCGCTTATTTCTATTGTATCTCCGTTTACATATCCAGTACCCTCACTGAATATTACCATATCGCCAGTGGTACTAGTAGCTTTAAGAATTAAATTTATTCCAACTCCAATTTGACTACCTGCATTTATAACTGTATAATTATTGCCTATAACAAATCCAGTAGCACCTCCAGAAGGAGCGCTTATACCAGTTACATATTGCTGTGAAGCTAAAGTTAGTATTTGAGTTTGAACTCCATCAACCATTGTTGTAGATAGTGATTGAGTTATTAAGTATGGAGATAAAGTTGGATATTGCTCTACGTTATCTATAAATACTTTATAATTATTATAAGACGTTGGAGTTGAACCAGCATCCCATATTAAAGGCGTCATTACACTAGGCCAAGTTAAGGCATTAGTTGCTGTTCCATCAGGTGTATAGTTTTCTTCACCTGTGTAGTACTGAGAAGAGTTTTGTTTTATTAGTCCCATTTATTATCTTTTATTATTATTTTCTTCTTGAGCTAACTCTTGTGAAGCTACCTGAACTATACTTGGATCTCTAACAATAACTCCAGCATATTTTAATACTTCTAATATGACTTCCGTTTGTTGGCTATCACTTATTTCAAAATCAACAGATCCTGCAGATGGAATAATTGGTACAAAATTAGATTCTTGCAGTGTGAAAACTGTGACGCCGCTAGAACTACCAGCAAAAGAATTACTTCCATCACCTAGTGCTATTTGATCACCTATATTAAATCCGGTTCCTCCGCCTGTTATAGTAAAAGATTCAAGTGGTCCTTTTGTAGGATTTATGGCTACAGTAAAATCAGCAGTAGCACCTGTCCCACCTGCTGGTGCAATATCTATAAAAGAAGTTATACTAGTGTTTGGAATAGTAGAACTTCCGCTAGCAACTGTACAATCTACTAAATTATTAATTACCCCAACTGTTGTATTAAATAAGTCTTGATTTGTTTTAAGAATACCAGTAAAAGTTATTAAAGGATTTGGGTCATATATATATTGACCTAATGAACCTACTGTAAAACCCCATCTAGGGTCTTTAGGTTTTCTAATGTAGTTAAATCTAATATCTGAACTAACAGGCGTTTCTGTGGCTGGGAATACTGTTAACTTATTGCCACTGTATTTAGCTATAGGAAAATTTTTTGTAGGTTGAGTTAAAGGAGATAATACTTGTTGCTTGTATTCTGTTGAACTTACTATTTCTATTAAAGGCGAGTTTAATCCCTTTGTGTAAGAGGCAGAACCAAATCTATGTACTGGTTGTACTATTGGTAGACTATATACATTTTCTACAACAGCGGAGGCTGGAGCATTATCTACTTCAAACACTTGAAATTCCTCTCTAATGTGATCAACTCTAGAAGCAAATTCTACATCAGTTTTAGGCATACGTAAGTATTGGTTATAATCCTCAAAGAATTTTTCAAAAATCTCTAATTGAACTTGAGTGGCTATCTTATTAAATTCGTCAGGGGTTAAATACCCTCGCTGCTCTTTGTTTAATATGCTTAATACCGTTGTATATACCGTGTTTACGTTTATTGCCATTTTAATTTTTTTAAAAAAAAAGGGTGGCGTTAACCACCCTTACTTATAATCACTTGTTATTTAAGTTTTTTATCTATAGACCTGTATACTTCAAGTCCTTCATCTGTTTTAAACCATGAAGCCATTGCTGAATAAGGATTTTCATCAAAAGGTACTGTCATTAATTTACGACCATTACTAGCCCATTTAAAAGTCTTTTGATCTGAATCTAAATTTATTATTTTAGCTTCAACAGCTTTTATAGCAAAATTTCTTAACTCTACATTTTCATCTTCCGACAAATCTATAAGTAAAGCTGGATTTCTTTTTGCAAATATTAATAAATCTCTTTTTAATTCTTTAGAACTTAATTGAGAAACAGAAGAGCCTTGTTCTACTCTTAGTATTGCTTCTGCTTTATCTACGTCCATATCATACGCTATATTTAGTGCTCTTATCTCGAGTTCTAAGTAATCATATTGATCTTCTGCTTCAACCACAACATCGTACTCTCTAAATATAAGACCGTTGTGTGGGTGTTTTTCAAGAAACTCTTGTAAGTTTCTTTTTTCTTTAGCTACACTTAAATGTCCTTTTTCAAAAACTAAATGTTTAAGCGTCACTGAACCTTTTTGCTCATCAACAAATATACTTTTATGATTTGAAGCATATCTTAATTCTCTTTCATAACCTACTTCTGGATCAAACCAAACTAAAGGGTATCTAGCAGAGTGTCTAGATGGCAGAGTGTATGTCAAAGGCTCACCTTTAACTAAATAATAATTTCTATTTTTATACTCCCAAGTATCTTGTTTTGGAGTCTTTTTTTCTTTTGTTTCCATAATATAATATAATATAATAATTAAAAAAGATCCTACCGAAGTAGGACCTTATTATTGTTTTTTTTAACCTATAAATAGATCAGTAGCAAAAACACCATCTGGTAAAACCAAAGAAGGTTGAGAATTAGGAGATGTACAAGCCTCAACAAGAACATTGTTGATACGCTTAGTAATATCTACGTAATTATTTGCAGTTCCACCTTGTATTTCTATAGTCCAAGGCCTTGTGTGATCATTTTCTAGTTGCTGTATTTTCCAAGTTGCATAACTAGATGCATCAGGCAAAACACAAGCGAGCAAACCACTTGAAGGTAGTAATATGTAACCTTCAAAAGCTCCACCAGCTATCATGTTGTCTTCTAGTAAAAGAGTAACATCTACATCAGCAGCGCCGCCATTTATTAAATTAGCAGCAGGAATAGTAACTGTAATAGTTTGTCCAGCTGAATAATCTTGACCAGCAAGATCTACTACAACAGAAACAACAGGGGTTGCATCAGAGTTAAATGTGAATTTAGCTCCACTTCCACCACCATCACTTACAGATTCTAGCGAACCAGAAGTTTGGCTCGCGGTGACAGTTAAAGCTGTAATGTCCCAATTATTTATTAGAGCAGCATCATCACCTACCTTATCTAGTGTTCCAAGTAAAGGTATTTTTATTGAATTTCCCATAATTAAAAGTTATTTAGGTACATCAACACCGCCAGCAGCAAAAGCAAATGGAGTCGTAGTATCTAATTTAGCCTCACTAGGCATTTTAAATTTTACCATCGCGTTTGGCGACTGTTGTATTCTTAGCACTGCAGCTTGTAACTGTGTTACGTCTGCATCTGTTACGTTGCTTGAGAATTTTAGATCAACAGCCCAAACTTTTGGACCTGTATCTGAGGCTATATTGTAATAACACGTAATTGAATCAGTAGCACCTGCTTTTTGATCAACTCTATATACATCTTTTACATTAATAGCTAATTCACCGCCTGCGTTCCAGTCAATGCTTAACAAATTGTTCATAATTTTTATTATTTAAAGATTAATAAAGCAGGGATTTCTCCCTGCGTTATATACTAATTAAGCTCCTTTAAACAATACAAAATTGTTCGCAGCTTGAGTTACTAAACATCTTTCAGATAAGAAACTTACAGTCAT
>TARA_R110000824_G_scaffold5551_5_pt1 | contig 14035 bp, 31 predicted proteins | sample TARA_R110000824 | Tara Oceans TARA_R110000824 (sample SAMEA4397747) | marine metagenome | biome: Polar Biome; feature: [MES] marine water layer (ENVO:01000295) within the mesopelagic zone...; material: water (ENVO:00002006), including particulate matter (ENVO:01000060) such as...... | reverse complement strand
GCATAATCCCAGAACCTTCCTTTTGCCTCTAAATAAATTTTCTTATTACCAAAGCTTCGTATAAAATCTGGATGGTAAGTATGTTCTACTATATAGTCAGACTGTTCTGTATGCACAACCCAGTCTTTAAGTATGCCTGTATGTAGCTCATACTCCCAGTTGGAGTCATAGCCTTTAACTACATTTTTTTCTACGGGTCTCTTGGCCCTCCTTTTTCTCACACCTGATTTAATTCTTGGAGACATCTAATATCCTTTATGTTTTTAAGAGGCATCCCCTGCTTATACAGTTTTTTGATTTTCCTCTTAGCCCATTTAAAGGTAAAGAAAGCATTTCTCCTGACTCTTTCACGTACAAAATAAGGAGATTCCGGCAGGAAGGTTTTGTAATTACCCTCATTAATTTTATCTTTATCTTCCTCAGGTACAATACTCCGTAACCATTTTATCAGAACTTCTGCTGCTTTTTTATTCACTTTCTTAACCTGCTTTTTGTTCATATGTTTCATCTACCTTAGGTTCTTTTTTAATTTTAGTGAAATGGACTAGACCCCTAGAATATTTAAAAGTTCTTAGACCTTCACCATTATTAGCGTCCTTGTGGCAGACATATTTGTGAGGACAATATACACAGTTTTTATGAATCTTCATATTACCGGACTTGCCTTCAGGTATTGGAGCATAGCATAGTTCTGGTGGAGAAGCAAGCTTAAGCTTATGCTTAAGATCTTTTATTCTTTCTTTTATATTAGGCTTGTCAAGATCCTCAGGCTGAAAAAAACATAACTCCCCGGTCTCTTTGTTGATAACCAAGAAACCACCATTGGTTGTCCCTTCGTGTTCTTCATACCCAGTGAGTTGGGATATATAGCCGAAGGGGTCATCCTCCGAGAGGATACCTTTAGAGAATTTACTAAAGGAAAAGCCAGAGGCTGATTTTATATCAACTACTTCCCCGTCTATCTTACAATCCATATGTCCTTTTATACCATCGACTACAACTTCTTTCTGTTCATCTGTTACTTTATGCCCAGACAAGCGAACAAGCATAAGAAGAACTTCTTCTAGAATATGACCATATAAAAATTTAATTTGAAGAGAAGAAGACTGAGTAGACGACTTATTATAAAGATTATCAAACCAAAGCTGGCGTGCAGGCTTGCCTATATTAGACATCCTTAAACCTTTAGTTTGCTTATGTGGAGAAGACCAACCCCTAAGAGCTTCTTTAATTTTTTCCCCGAAATTATCTATGACTTTTTCAGGGATGTTTAAATCTTCTCCCATAGCTAAGGGAGCTATCTTTTTGTATATGTCATCTACTATAGGCATGTTTTATTTATCACTATAAAAGTCAGCAACCTTTCTGATCTGATCAGGAGTAGCTTGATTTTTAACTGTGTTTGCCATCATACAAACAACAATAACATTGTCTGCTTCATACCCTCTGTTGTTATCAATTCGATCTAACGAGGGAGAGTTTTGCCAGTTATCCATACCTACTTCAAATTTAAGACCTAAGATAGGACAGTGTGTACCTATCTGAATATCTTCTAAATTTAAATCAAAGAAAATATTACGATGCCGCGCTCTCTTTTTAGCCATACGCAACATATGAAGACGGTAGTCCTTACTTTGAGGATTTTTTTCTACAGTCTCATACCTTGTTTTCCTATCCATAGGTAATTCTTTTTGCTCGGGGGTATTATAAAATAAATCTTTTTGAATGTTTACTAGTTTCATATTTTCTCCTTAAGTGTATTAATGGGTTTCGGCCCAATTGTTACCAATGTTATATTCTCCATCTAAGGGACATTTAAGTTCTAAAGCTTTTCCTGCTTCACGTATAGCTTCTACACCTAACTGACCAACTAAGTCAGCGATATCTTCCTTAGCTTCTATCTGCCACTCATCGTGTACATTGGCAACAAAATGAGCGTCTTTATCTTTAAGTTTATCGGCAAGTATCACCAGAGCTTTTTTCATTACAATAGACCCGGCACCCTGAAGGAGAGCGTTAAGAGCAGAATGCTCGGACCTTATAAAGATCTTACGCCCGTCTAATCCTTTAAGGTATCCCTTTTTACATGCTCTTCCAACTCTACTCTTGAGAGTCTTAAATGATGGTAGATTATCGACAAAATGCTTTCTAAGTCTTTTACCAACTTCTCTACCTCCCCCTGCCACTGTTCCAATTTTTTCATCTCCTGCTCCGTAGAGGAGCGCATAGATGAAAGTTTTTGCCTGACTTCTTGATTTAAGTCCTGCAAGCTTTTGGTTAGCGGTATGTATGTCTCCGTTAAGGATTTCATTTGTATAGTCCTCATCATTCATGTAATGAGCAAGCATCCTAAGCTCTAAAGCACTGGCATCTATACCGACAAGTTTATATCCCTCTGGTACAGACCAGCACTCTCTACATTCTTTTCCATAAGAAGAAGATATACTGGGTATCTGAGCCATATTAGGACTTCTGTGTGTCATTCTACCAGTAATAGTACCGTTATGATTTACATAACCGTGTACCCTACCTGTCTGTTCATGTGCTACTTTTAACCAAGAGGCTATTTGAGCTATGCGTTTTTGCAACATAAGGTATCTAGCAATAGATGCTGCTTCTTTAATATTTTTAATCTTAGATAATATTTTTTCATCTACCTTCGCCTGTCCTGTGGCTGTAAACTCTTTAGGTTTCCAACCAAACTCTTGAAGATATTCTCCTATTTGTTTCCTAGATCCCGGATTAAACTCTTCAGAATAATACCTAGTTATATAGGGTTTATTTGAAAGCTCTTCCCACTCCTCTTTGTCTAAGCGAACCCCTTTATTACTTGTATCTTTACCTATACGGGACAAGCTTCCGTCAGCTTTAAATTTAGGATATATCTTACGCTTAGTTTGATGAGGAGTAAAGACCTTCTTAACTTCTTTTTCAGCAAGAAACTGCTCAGTATTTAATTCTCCTAAAAGCATAGTTGCTTTTTCTATATCCAGCAAGAAACCAAAATCTCTTTGAATATTGAGAATATCGTATACTCTATGCTCCAAGTCTACACTATCTTTGGAAAACCCTTTAGCTTCTTTTTTGAGAGCTTCATATACTTTATAATTTAAGTATACATCTTGCTCACAATACTTAAGCATTTCATTAGAATAATAATCATATTCTTCAAACTCAATTTTAGGAGATCCTAAAGCATAGCCCCATCTTTCCAGTCCGTGGTTACCTTCACGTACAGGATTAAATAAACGAGATAATACCAAGGTATCTACAAGGGTCTTATTACACAGATCTATACCTGTTAGATTTTTGATAACAGGAACATCAAAGCCAATTATATTATGGCCTATTAGCCTGTCGGCAGACACAAGTTCTTCTAGACCTTCCGATAATTCGGAAGGCCCAAAAGATTTCTGCTTCTCTGTATCAATATCTAGCACAGACATACACCATATTTTGGTAGCATCAAGACCGTCTGTTTCAATATCAAATACTAAAGACTTCAAAGTTCCTCCTCTTCTTCCTTATATATCTCAGATAACCTGCCCGTATCTTTATCGTAGTATAGGGCAGAGGCAGGGCCTACATCACCTGTATACCTAGACTTAAGAATTCTTAGCTGAGTTGTCTGAGCTTCCATAGGATCGTCAGATTGTTGATTACGTTCTAATGCTATCACACAATCAGATATATGTGCAATACCTCCAGAGCCTCTTAAGTGACTTAAGCTTACCTCGACGCCATTTTCATGGCCCCTATTACCGTCCAGTCTTTTAAGATGGGACACCAATATAAGACCAGCCCCAGTCTGCTCTGCAATCTTTCTAAGCTGGGTCATAATACGATCTATCAGCATCCTTTCATTGCTTTCCTCAGAAGCTGACACAAGCATATGTAGATGATCAATTATAACCCATTTACAATCGCAGCCTACAATCATATATCTAATTCTAGACATGATCTCTTCTACATCACTAGCACCGAAGTGAGAGTAAATCCAAAGCTTATCTTTATTTCTAGAACTATATTCTCTACTTATATTAAGATACTCGGAACCATCCTCCTCTCGTATCTGATCAATATAATATCTCTTATTACCCTCAATAGAAATAATACCATCTACGGTACGTTCCCAGCTTTCTTCAAGCGCAATAATACCGACACCATCTTCAGTCTTATCTAAGAGCCAATGTTCTATTTCTCTTGTAACACTAGATTTACCTAAGCCTGTGCCTCCTGTAAGAGTAACTATCTCTCCTTGACGCAGGCCATAGAGTTTCTCATTAAGACCATCCCAAGGGTAGGGAACACTGTCTTTCTTTTCTCTATTAGAAAGTCTATCAATGTTGTCAGAAACATTAATGACACCGGAAGGTGTGTAAACTTTAGAAGACCACCACGCAGTCATAAAAGCTTCATGCTGTCCTTTCCTAAGCATTTCATTAGGATCTTTAAAGTCAGCGGGAAGATTTATAATTTTAGCTTTACCGGGGGTAAGAAGCTTAGCTGATTTCTTAGCCGCCTCTTTACCGGCAGCATCATTATCAAACGCAATGACAACGGTATCAAAAGATTCAAGATACTCAATGTTTTTCTTGATGTCTTTAACAGCGCCCGAAGCGCCGTTCTTTAGAGATACGGCAGGCCACTTAGAACCCATAAGCTCAAAGGTTGCCATCGCATCACACTCACCCTCAGTGATAGTAATATATTTACCACCATCCTGAAAGGCTTGCTGCCCGAACAGACCAGAACTTTGAGATTCTCCTTTCCAAGAAAATATCTTACCGGGTTCTCTTACCTTATAGCCTGATATTTCGTTGATGTTATAGTAAGGATAATAGTGTCGAACTATATCACCCGAACTATTTTTAAGTGCTTTAACTCCATACTTCTTTGCAGTACCAACACTTATATTTCTGTCAGTTAAATCTAAAAAATCTCCTTCTACGTCATTCATAGAATTTGTCTTATAGGTTTTAAACTCACTTACGTTTTCACCTCTCATAGAACTTTCATAATCTTTAAAGAAAGTATTACAACTGAAGCATTTGGCGCTCCCATTTTCATTAACAGATACAGGGTCACTGCCACCGCAGCTTGGACAAGGTAGATGATATTTTACAAATGCCATAAGAAAAGGGGGCTATTCGCCCCCGGAATCCTCCTCAATTATAGCTGAGTCATCTAGATTATTTCTAATAGACTCGTTTAGTTTAATAGCCGCTGCTTCTAAAATAGCAAGCTTGCGCCTCATAGCTCTAACTTCCTGATCATTATTAACAATCAGTTCTGCTAGAGCTTGTGCTTCTTGGGGTAACTTATCAACAGCATAAGTATTCTCTTCTGTTTTATAAGTCCACCCTTCACTCATAGTACATCCTCCTCTTCAATGACATCAAACTCGTCATCATCTCCAAAGGGTATTAAGTCTACTACTTGTACTTTACAAAGTTCAAGACCCTGAAAGTGTTCTCCCTGCCTATTAACTTCCCAAGCTCGGTACTGAACTCTAACTTTAGAGCCATTGCCTACCTGACAATCTATAAGGTTTTTACTTCTATCCATAAGAATTGGAGCTTCTCGTACCATACCATTAGGACCATGAACTTTACGTTTAATCTGAAGAGTTGGTCCCTCTTCTTTATCCATTATAGTATAGCCTTTAGACCTAAAGGTATCCGCAGTATCTTCATCAACTACTAGATTGATGGTGTACTTGGGTTCAAATTTAGTGTTGGGCTGGGTAATACTGGCCCAGTAAGCCACTCCATCAACAACTGGCATATAATTCTCCTATAAAAATTAATTAAAGTTTAAAAGATTTTAAAATTTTATCGCACTTCTCCCTCCTTTAAAAGGAAATATAAAAAGTCAGGAAACAAATCAATGAAGTCCTGTTCCTCTGCTTGCTGCATATGAGAACACATCGGGGTGATGAAGTCAAGAAAAGCGTCTCTGACTTTAGGATGAGGCTGCTTTGTTCCTAAATGCAAGGAAAACATACGCGCCCAAGCATCATCAAAAGTTTCAAAGAAACTCGTAAGATCTTTTGTCTCACTCATAATACTCTTCTAAAGAATTAACAGCATCCAATTTTTCTTGAGCTTGTGCAAGATCAGAAATTAAAGAATCAATAGATTTAATAATATTTGGATGTTCTGCAACCCCCACAGAGTTATCCATGTAAACAGATAAATTAGCTTTAGCTGTTGCTATCTGAGCTTCGTATGTAAGCCTAAGAGCATCTATATATTGGAACATGTTAATACCTCCCACGATATTTTAAAGTTTTCAGTTTTATCTATCTCTTCACTTATAAGTTGAGCAACCTCCTGACATTCTTTCTGTGCATCAGCATGATCTCTTAGTTTTACTACCCTAGCAAAAGCTGCAAGAGATCCTGTCCAAATCCATTCGGTCATCATACTCTGGGGCAGAACCATTCTAGCTTGCTCTGGGGCTGCGCCCTTTTCAAGGAGTGTACCATACAACAGTTCTGAAGCTTTTAAAAGCTTTTCGTAGTTAGAAAACAAAAGATCATCTTGTACAATAATGTCATCAGATGATCCTTGTTTCTTATTCTCTGCTTTCTTTCTCCATACCTGAGGGGTATAGAAAGAGACATCAGAGTCTACGTACCTTCTACTAACTTCATTCCAGACCAAGCCTACCTGATGCTTACCTAATTGTCTAGCAACAAATACCGGGGCTGAAATCCTGAACGATAGTTGAGCATGTGCAAAGGGAGTCCAGTGTCCATGTTTAGCTAGATAAGCTATAAGCTTTTTGTCAGACTCACGAATCTTTGTTATCTTTTTATTAAAAGATACTCGGGCTGCATTAACAACCGATACATCGCTACCCATTTTATGTATTAGCTCTACCCTAAACAACAATAAACACCATGATAGAAACTATAAATATGAATAAGCCTACTAACATAACTTGTTCTCTCTCTGTTGTAAAGCCAAAGTAAACATCAGTAAATATTTCATCAAAGAAATTCTTTACTAACTCTAAAAATTTTAACATATTTAAAACCTCCTGTCAATGAAGTATTGGATTTTCACCTTGAGGCAATATTAATTCTAAATCAAAAGTATATGAATCTCCATCGTCGTTTAATCTAGCGACAGTATTTAAAGGTACATAAGAAACCTCCAGAGAACCCTCACACCAGATAGCTAAGAAAGTATTATAAAACATTTCTGCAGCTTCCTGTGTGGGGAATTCTCCGAAGCATACTATAGAACCTTCCGTAGGTTCTTTAACTAGTATGGCCCAATGATTCATGCAGCTAACAAAACTAAGTTGTTTTGAACAGAATCAAATCTATTTTGCTGAAGCTTAAGTATATTATTCTCGTTGGTTTTCTTACCAAAGGTACCGTGGGTAGCCCAATGAGTCATTGCATTGTAAACAGCCCAGTGATTAGAACCTAAGGTTTTCCTTTCAATTGTGTACTGATGCCACAAATTATTAAAGGCCCTGTTTCTCCTGACCTCTGTCTCAGCAAAGATTTCGTTAGCACTTTTATCAGGATTCTCTAAAACAAATTTACAGCTAGAGACTTTTGCAAAGACCTTAATTGCTTCTTTATCTGTAATAGAGTTATCTTTCCATCGAGACCATCTATCAGCTTCTTTGTGGTAAGCTACAATACACTCTTTCATTTTCTCTTTAGCTCTACCAAGATTTAAATTCTTAGTATGCCTTCCAGAATAGAAAGAGACTGTATCCACAAACACTTGTCTGTTAGTACAGATTGCTCGCCTACCTCCGAAGATATATTTAACAGGCCAAGAGCCATCGAAACTGGTCAATGCAGTAAGCTCTAGAGATGTGCTATCACCTCTACCAGTCTCTATAGTTTCAGTGGGAAAAGTAAATCCAATATAACCCCTAGCTCCGTCAGGAGACATAGATGAATGTACTTCAACGCCTCTGCAATTAATACCTGAAGCTTTACAAATATCTACAAGGGTATTATAGACATCTTTGTACTGTGCCCCTTCAAAGTTATATGTACTTCTACATACATTGATAGCTTTGTTTTTGCCTACAACATATATAGCTTGCCAGTTGTCTTCTAAATTATGCCGACCTTCGTTATAGCCGCCACCAGTCCAACTATAAACAGGACGAGATTCTACAGTTGTATTTACAATTTCTGGAGGTTCCAGATTATCTAAGGGGTGATTGAAAGAAAGTATATTCATATTTTTTCCTTTGAAAAGTAAGTGAAGCGTAAAGTTTAACTATCCTCCTTTAGTTTAGATAAATATATACCAGCTATAAGTAGACACGCGCCGGGAAAGGCTATTATAAATCCTATAACCAGCAATGTCCATGCTGAAAACGATATTATTTTATTAATGTTTGGTCTCCCCGGTAGGACTTGAACCTACAACCCTTAGCTTAGAAGGCTAATGCTCTATCCGGTTGAGCTACGGGGAGTAGAAGAGATGATTATCTATCTGAGTAACTTTTGTTTTACTGTTTGCCCAATAAGGATTAACCCTAGTGCTATGATACCATAGGCTACCCTCAGTTATATCAGGTAATGTTCTCAACAAAACTCTCATAGCAACATTAACGGCCTTGTCCCAAGCCAGCCTCTCTGTTATGCTTTCAGCTTTTCCATCACAATACCAGCTAAACTGACATCTATGTTTAATAGGTAGGATGTTTCCTCTATTAGAAATGTATGATGGTCCCTCAAAAATAACATCACAGGGGGTGCTAGGAAAATGTTCAGACTGAACACGATTCATAACAACTTGGGCTACAGCTATCTGTCCTACAAAAGATTCTGAGGCTGCTTCAAAGTAGACGTTCTGTGCCATGCAGTGTAAACTTCTGTCAGCATAAATCTCTAAAGAAATCGTCAACAGGCATAGCAAGGTCAGCATTATTTTCAATCGCATATATTAAAACCTTTGAATTTTCTATGAACTTATCAAAATCTTCTTCTTGTTTTAAAAGTTTCCAGAACTTATATATTTCTTTAATGGTCATTTCTTTTCTTTATTTAAAAGTAATAGAAGCTCTAAGCTTTCTTTAATTTCTGCCTCAATATTATTATCATCTTTTAACGCTTCAATAATTGATCTTATCTTTCGCGGAGTGTCAAAAGATTTACTAGAATTTAACTCCATACATATGTCTTGGAAAATTCTATGCATTCTCTGCACTTCTTCATAGTAGTCTTGAGCAGCTGTTAAAGGGGAGTGCCATATTACTATGGGCTGTGTATATACTTCTCTTTCTTTTCGTATTTCTTTTTCCCACTGTTCCTCAAACATCCAGAAGGATCTCTTTAGACCTGTTAAGATATTGTTTTCTAATCTATTTCTAAAGGCTTTAATCATTACTAATCCTCTCTAGGAATATTTCAGCGTCTTTTAATTTTTCATTAATCAAAGAATAAAGTTCTGAGAAACAATCGAAACGCTCTACCATCACTTCAATCTTGTCTAGCTGCATACTTTCAGATCGTTTTATATCTATTTGTTTTAAGATATATTCAAGCACTTCTATCTCAGCTAACAATCTTATACGAGTATCTCTAGTTTCTTGAATCTCGGAATGTATATCTATACTCATAATCATTCTCAAGGGTGGTGCCCCGAGCCGGACTTGAACCGGCAAGGCCATTAAGGCCGGGAGATTTTAAGTCTCCTGTGTTTACCAATTTCACCATCGGGGCGGTTAAGTTTATGCCGACTTGGCAGGCTTAGTTACAACAAGAACATAAGAGCGCCGACTCTTTAGCCTAAGCAAACTATACCTACTCTTGAGGTAGCTATTAGCCGCCGCTGAAGCTTTTTTATGTGCCTTCTGAGGGACTTCCATCCATTGTCCTACTTTCATTTTAGGAAGTACGTCTACCCATTTACCTTTGCTACGACCACGGCGAACGGTTTCAGGAATAGGACCAGATTTAACTTTGTAGTAGTTGCTCATTATAGCTCCTTTAGCTATCAGTTACAGTTGTATCCCAAACTTCATCAATTATTCCAGTCATTATGAACTCACGTTCAGATGCTGTTAAATTAGGCATAGCCTCCTGAATTAATGTTCCTCCATGCCAAAGCCTAACCTGTTCTTCTGTTACATTAATCTCCTGTTTGTTTCGAACACCAGTAATAGGACATCTACGAATGATTATCATACAGAACTCCAATCAACATATTCCCAACAGTCTGAATCGTATTCTTCTATTTCGTAACAAAAATGATGTCCTATATTTTCTGCCTCCCCTGAAAGATAATCTTCAATGTAATCTTCCCAGTCTTCATCTTCAGCTACATCAAAAAGTTCACGAATTTCTTGAGGATTTACCTCAATGGTTTCCTCTATACGCTGTTTAACATCTCTTTCAATTGTTACAACAATTTTCAAATCTTTTCTCTGTAGTTAAAAGGGTTGTAGCTCATGGCTTTATTTAAATTTGAAACAAGTACACTTTCTTTCCTTTCAGAATTTAGTCCTATGTTTAAGTTTGCTGGAATACCGCAATCAATATATATAAAATCCTCCTCAGCGTTAAGGGTAAGAGTTATTCTTCCTTCCTTATCCTCTAGGATATGAAAAGAAATTAGATCGTCAATAGAAATTGAGTTATTCATCGTCTATCCTTATTAGAAATGCTACGAGTGAACTTGTACCTGACAGGAATAAACAGATAAGATAATCACACAGTGGCACAATGCCTGTATAAAATCCAAATGTACAGAGCCCTAGTAGGAATAGTGAAAAACATATAACAAATATTAAATTATCTTTTGTCATTTTATGAGCTTAGATCCGTCTGAAAAAAGTATATGTATCTTAAAGTTTCTAGTAAATAAAGAAGCTCTTTTATCAAACTCACCTACCAAGTCTTCAATATTTTCAGTACTAGATATTTCTTTAGAGATCCAATAGTTAAAGAGTTCAGAAAGTTCTATATCTTTAATCATTGCAGATATTCCAAATGTACTAGAGATACATGAGAGGAATTCTGCCAGCGTTCAGGCTGTTTCTTGGCTATTAAAGAACACCAAGTATTCCAGAGCCAAGAACATTTCCTTTTACTGCAGGCATCTATATAGCTTTTAATCTTCCTCTCTTTAGTTTTATCTGTAGCCTTCTTATTAAATGTTAAGATGTTAGGAGATATATTTAATCTCCTTATGTTGTGTATATCTATACAACCTACACATCCAGCAAATAACTGACAACAGAAACCTGCTTTAGGTAAACCTAATCCGGGAACTCTTAAGAATACTTTCATTAACTTTAGAGATTTGTTTTTATAGTTAAACTCTAGACACTCTAGAGCATCTCTATAAAGTTCTTCTTTATGTTTCTCTAAGAACTTTAGAGTTCTAAGTTTATTACCCCAGACATACCTTGAGGAAGAACCCTTTAATCTGTAGTCTTGCATCTGTTTACCTACAGAATGCCAAGGTTGTTGGATAGATAATACTACCATCATTATCATATCTTGGAAATTATCAGGAGATTTTTGAGACCATTTGTTTATTGTCGGGTTATGCTTTGTGAAATTGCTCATTGTCCTTAAGTATCCTCATAAAAAACCTACACTTGAGATATGATTTTCAATCACTTCATCAATAAGCTGAGGAGTATAGTTAATATGCTCAGCACAAACATTGATGTAATGGTTGCATGATATTTTATTAAAGTGCATATGTCCATGAATGTTATAGTCCCAACGTATCTCTAACTCTGCAAGAGCTATAGGTATATGGGTTAAAACAATTGAGTATCTATGTAGTGGAGAATAAGTTTCTTTAGCCCCATAAACTTCATTGAAGTAAGGAATAATATTAGACTCATCATGGTTACCCATAATAAGAATCTTTCTTCCCGGCCAGTTTTTAAAGTCTATAGTATCCAGATGCTTAGCTTTATGCATAGTCACATCACCCAACACATAAACTTTATCTTCAGGCTTAACTACAGAAAACCAGTTCTCTTTTATCTTTTCGTCATGCTCCTCAATAGAATTAAATTTCCTAGAAGACAGAACATTCTTATGTCCTAGATGAAGATCACTGATAATATACTTAGCCATTAAAGCATCCAAATAATAAACAGGAGACCAAAGATAACTACCAAGACAGTCTCGGGATCATTCTTGATAGCTTCCTTAAAAGTTAACTTCTTCATTTCATATAGGCAGGACCATTCCATTTAACCCAACTGAAATCTTTATCTAAAACATTTCCTCGTGCCTTATCAACATAAGGTTTCTTCCATCCCTTAGCTTTTAATATATCCCCCCGTTTAAAATCAGAATGCTTCTTAACTACAAAACCCCAAGCTCTTTGCTCACTTAAATCTTGTTTGCCTCCTGTACGTGTAAATATTTTGAGATAGCTAGGAGATTCCTCACAAAATAAAGTATCTCTGAAATTTTTGAGGGTTTGAGGGAGGACCAAATGATCCCCCCTGTTATAGTCCTCTGCAATTTTATCCATGAGAACAGCTATGTTTTCTTTCAAGATCGCGTTGCCCCTGCAGCAACCAAGTCCTCTAGCCGATCTTCAAGATATGAAAGGATGCTGGTTTTATTTACAGTGAAGTAAGACCTGTTCTCTTCCCCATAAAAAATTCTAGAGCCGTGATCATAAATAGAAACTTTTATAATACAGCTTCTGTCGTTGTCTCCGGAAGTTTCCTCAAAGACATTAACGATGTACTTCAGAGAAGTAGTCGCAGCATACATAGTTATGTTCCGACATTCGCTTTGGATGAGAGAAGATTTGGTTTCGTTGTAATCAATGATTTCCATTTATTTTACCTTTGTGATGATGCCATTTTCGAGGGTTACTTCAGCAAAAAACTCTCTTTTGTGTCCAGTTATATGAGGTCTGTTACAGCCTACAAGCTCTCCAGTCTCTCTATACTCAGGACGAAACATAGAAGTCTCTTGATATATAAGCCTGCTGCCGATGTTCTCCTTAAGATTTTTCTTTGAGGGGTAGTCAAATATAAGCATCTCTCTCTCTCCGGGACCAAGGGTCTCTAAAAACTCTGGAATCACTTCGTTCTTCCAGAGTTTTTAGAGACCCTTGGTCACTCCTTATATATCCGGTAGGTCACAGCCTGCAATATAATACCCAGAATTATATAGAGAAAGGGTAGAAAATATGCAAACACTTTTTCTCTCAGGGTTACAGTACCTCCCCATTCTACTGTTGCATGAACAGCCACAGCAGTTTCGGTGATTAAAAGAAAACCAGATATTATACAGAAAGTACTGGCGAGTGCTACTAAATTAATAGCTATATATCTGATCATTGCTTTGCCTCAATGAGTTTATTCTTCAGATTTACTGGTGCAGTATGTCCTAAATGTTTGATTATTATTTCGTTCTGAGCATCTACACTTTCGTGGATTTCAATTATCCTCTCAAGTACTTTTACCTGCTCTGTTAATTTGTCGATTAATTCCTGCTGAGATTCCAACAAACCATTTACATCTATCAATGTACTTCTCCTTCTTCTATGATGAAGTCCCCTTCTTTACAAAGGGCAAGAAACGCTTCCATAGAATCAATTTTACTTAATACCTCTGACTCCGCTAACCATATCTCTGTTAATTTTGGGCCTTGTTCCTCTAAAATCTCAAGAATATTCTTTTTGAATCTTACCTCACAAAACTTTAAAGAAAAAAGTACTTGAGTAGGCATGAGTTTTTCTTCTATTCCTTTGCAAAAAAGATCCCAAAGCTCAATTTGAAACTCTTGTTCTGTCATACATACTCCCAAATTTTAGAAGGAACTGTGTCCATTTCAAAATAAATCTGGACTTCATCTTGTGTTATGTAGCCATGCTTATAAGTATATCTCCTTAAAGCACGGCGGAACTTTCTACAAAGATACTCCTGTTCGTTAGAAGTTTCTGGTTTCATCAGGGCAGCAAAGTGACTAGCGACTGCACTGAATTGCCGATGGCTTACGGGTCTCAGTAAATCCATACATTAACCCCACTATTTTTCAAAATTCCTCCATTCTTCC
>TARA_R110000824_G_scaffold89985_1_pt1 | contig 14050 bp, 17 predicted proteins | sample TARA_R110000824 | Tara Oceans TARA_R110000824 (sample SAMEA4397747) | marine metagenome | biome: Polar Biome; feature: [MES] marine water layer (ENVO:01000295) within the mesopelagic zone...; material: water (ENVO:00002006), including particulate matter (ENVO:01000060) such as...... | reverse complement strand
GAGCACCTGCAGGAAGACTGGGCCCGTATCTCATCAAAAATGAAGGCGTTTGTCCGTTCTTTTGCGGAGGCCCAGATCGATCTAAATGATGTTTGCTTCTTCGATCTCGTGCCGGAAAACTTCTTGATCCAGTTGTGCGAAATCAAAAATAGGATCTGTGAACACGTTTTCGAGACATATGAGAAGCCGGCAAATTATGATTTTCTTTCTGACCTGTCGGTGTTAACCGCTGACATTTCACAGAATAAAATAAATTTTGATGAATCTTTTCTCAAGAATAACCTTAATGATGTTAAAGTAAGGGGTTGGCTAAAGAAAGTGAGAAATTGCCATTCTTACGTAAACTACAACATCTTTGGCACAGTTACCGGCCGCCTTTCGGCCCAAAAGGGTTCTTTTCCAATTTTGACTTTGCCGCGACTTTATCGCCGCTGCATTAAACCGACAAATAATTGGTTTTTGGAACTGGACTTCAATGCGGCAGAGTTGAGAACTGTTTTGGCGCTTTCCGGAATCAAACAGCCTCAACAAGATATTCATGCGTGGAATGCAAAAAACATTTATGGCGGCAAATATTCTAGAGACGAGGCCAAGAAAAAAATAATTAGTTGGCTTTACAACCCATCAGCTGTGCATTATACTGCTGCCCGCTATTATAATCGCGATCTGATCAAGGAAAAGTATTGGGATGGGCAACATGTGAACACGCCTTTCTCCAGAAAAATAAAAGCTGATTATGATCACGCTTTGAATTATGCAATACAGAGCACAACCTCAGATATAACTCTGAGGCAAGCCATAAAGATCTCTAACCTCTTGGAGAGCAAAAAATCTTATATTGCTTTTTGTTTGCATGACTCTGTTGTGGTTGATTTGAGCTTCGAGGATAAGGATTTAATTGAGGAATTAATACAAATATTTGCAGATACTGATTTAGGAAAGTATTATATTAATGCCAGTATCGGTAAAGACTTTGGAAACTTAAAGAAGATGAAAAATGATATCAGTAATAGGACTAGGTGATTGTGGTTGTAATATAGCACAGAAACTATCTGTCTATCCACAATATAAGATATATTACATCAATACCAGCGGGCAGTATTCTGGTCACAAAACACAGTTATGGCCAGAATATGATACACCTGAGAAGTATGAAGAAAATTGCCCTGATATGAGCAGTTTTTTTCAGGATGTTGACGAAGAGGTACTGTTCATCCTTGGCGGATCTGGATACATTTCTACAGCCTCATTGAAGCTTTTATCTTATATAAAAGACAAGAAAATAAGTATCCTGTATATTAAGCCTGACATTGAGTTCTTGTCGGTGACAAAAAAGCTCGTTGAAAATTGCACCTTTCATATTTTGCAAGAATATGCCAGATCGGCAGTATTTGAGAGAATTTTTCTTTTCGAGAATTCAAGGCTGGAGAGCATGATTGATAATTTAACTATTACCAACTTTTATGATAAAATTAATGATTACATTGTGCCTGTAATACACATGATTAATGTTTTCGACAAAACAAAGCCAGTGATGACTTCTTTCTCAGACACCGCACCAATATCGAGAGTTTGTACCATCGGCATTATGGATTTTAATTCCGGTGAAGAAAAAATGTTTTTTCCTCTTGACACCGTTCGTGAAAAGAGGTATTATTATGGGGTGAGCGAGGAAACCTTAGAAAATGACTCTTCAATATTGGGACAAATCAAAGAACACCTACGATCCACACCAGAAGACATTAGATCTAGTTTTTCAATTTACTCGACAAGCTATGAAGATAATTTTGCATACGTTATATACTACACTTCAGAGATACAAACAAAAATTAGCGCACGCCTTGAATAAAAAGGTTCGTGCTCCGTCTAACATACAGATGTCCGGAAGATTGGCCGGACATACTATAGGGTAATTTACCCACCCATTAACATATAGGAGGAAAAATGGGAATTGATATGAACAAAATGCGTCTTAAGTACCAGACACTTAAGAATGCCGGAAATGGGAAGAGTAACTTTTGGCGCCCGCAGGATGGCGAACAGGTAGTTCGCATCGTGCCGACACCGGACGGTGATCCTTTCAAGACATTCTGGTTCCACTACAACGTTGGCGCCAACAGTGGATTTCTCAGCCCAAAGAGGAATTTTGGTGAGTCTGATCCTCTGGACGATTTTGTCCGCAAGCTTTTTAATGAGAACACTGAAGAGAGTGTTAAGATGGCTAAAAATCTTATGGCTCGACAGCGTTTCTTTAGCCCGGTTGTAGTCCGCGGCGAAGAGAATGAAGGTGTTCGCATTTGGGGCTATGGCAAGCAGGTCTATGAGACTCTTCTTGGCTACGTTCTCAATCCGGACTATGGCGACATTACTGATGTTGATCAAGGTGTTGACCTCGTCCTTCAATACGGCAAGCCCGCAGGTGCGTCTTTCCCCAAGACCACTCTGACCCCACGTCGCAAGAGTACTCCTCTTACCAAGGATACGGATCTTTCTGCGCAGTGGCTTGATTCTATTCCGGACATGGATTCGCTCTTTGAGCGCAAGTCTCCGGAAGACGTTGGCGGCCTCCTTGATGAATTCCTCTTGGGCGAAGAGTCCGCTGAGGAAACATCCAGCGAAACACGCAAATATGCTGGCGATACTGCCGCAAGTGCCGTGGACGCCGCGTTCAATGAGTTGGTCGGGTAACTGATTCCCGGGGGGCCTCGGCCCCCCCTTTTTTTTAAGGAGAAACTATGGCAAAAAAGAATAACACTACTGGTCTATCTATCGCGGATCTGCGCAAGATGGCAAATAAGAAATATGGCCTTAACGTTGCTTATAATCTAAATGAGGAAAATCCATCTGAAGTTGTAGACTGGATTCCGACTGGATCTAGATGGTTGGACTCTATTGTTTGTCGCGGGCGCCTTGCTGGAATCCCAGTGGGTCGAATCACGGAGTTAGCCGGCCTAGAGTCAACCGGTAAGTCTTACATGGCGGCTCAAATTGCTGCAAATGCTCAACAAAAGGGCATTAATGTTGTATATTTTGACGCTGAAAGTGCCATTTCTCCAGATTTTATGGCAAATGCTGGCTGCGACCTTGAAAAACTGATTTATGTGCAAGCCCAAACTGTTGAAATGGTCCTTGAGACCATTGAGATGTACTTGGGTACGGGTGAACAGTTCCTTTTCGTATGGGATTCAGTTGCTTTTACACCTGCAATCGGGGATAAGGAGGGCGATTTCAACCCTCAGTCTACAATGGCGCTGAAGGCTCGTGTTTTGTCCAAGGGAATGCAGAAAATCACTGTTCCTATCGCAAATACGAATTCAACTTTATTGATTCTTAATCAGTTAAAGACAAACATTACTAGAAGTCCCAGCGAGGCCATGGTTTCGCCATATGTGACACCCGGCGGCAAGGCTCTAATGTATGCGTATTCATTGAGGGTTTGGTTAACCGGCAGAAAGGCAAAAGCTTCTTTTATTGAAGATGAAAATGGTTATAGAATCGGATCAGAAGTGAAGGCAAAACTACAGAAGAGCCGGTTTGGCACTCAAGGCCGCATGGCGACTTTTAAGATCTTATGGGGAGATGATATAAGAATTTGCGATGAAGAAAGCTGGCTCGACGCCATTAAATCTTCAAAGTATTTTTCAACATCTGGCGCATGGCATTCTTTAATCATGGAAGACGACACGGAGAAGAAGTTTCAAGGTAAAAATTGGCTAAATATGCTCGAAGACGAGAAATTTAAAACTCGCGTATTGCAGATTATGAATGAGACCCTCATTAGTGATTTTCAAGAACGAAAGGGAGACGCTTCAAGTCATTATAATCTGGATGAAGATGAAGATCAGGCTTGATGACCTCTCAAAGCAACGGCGCCGATATCTAGACCTCGCAGCACGCATTGCACAACAAAGTACCCACTCTTGCCAGAGCCATGGATGTGTTTTGGTTAAGGGTGGGTCTGTTATGAATGTGTCTTGCAACAAAAATAACTATTGCAGTTTTGGTAGCAGATTTCGCGCCCCGGGCAAAAAGAAGCATTCCACGCTGCATGCAGAATTGGGAGCGGTGCTAGGTCTGGATAAGTCGATTACAAACGGGTCTGTTGTTTATGTTGTGCGGGTCAAAGAGGATAATTATCGAATGAGTAAGCCGTGCCCGATGTGCGAGCAAGCACTAAGGTTTTGCGGCGTGAAAAAAGTGATATATACTACTAACGATGACTCGGTCATTGTGGAGAAATTATGAGTAAAAGAATTTTAATAATTGACGCATTAAATATGTTTTATAGGGGCTATATAGTTGATCCCTCCATCTCAACCCATGGCGAACCCATTGGCGGCGTAAAGGGCTTTTTAAAGTCACTACAAAAAATTGTCCGTGAGACCACGCCAGATGAGGTTGTTATTTGCTGGGATGGCGAAGGTGGAAGTCTCAGGCGCAAAGGAATCAATAAGAATTATAAAGCGGGCAGAAAACCTATTCGTCTGAACAGAAATGTGAGGAACCTCACAGAAGACGAAGAATTGCAGAATAAAGTCTGGCAACACCTTAAAATCATTGAGTATTTGAATGAATTGCCAGTAATTCAGATCTGTGTGCCTGGGTTGGAGGCTGACGATATTATTGGGTTTATTGTAAAAAATTCTGCCATTAAACATAACCAGAAGATAATTATCTCTAGCGATAAAGACTTTTTCCAGCTTTGTGATGACAAGACAATTTTGATTCGACCGGTCCAGAATGAAATACTCAATTCAGTTGCAATTGCTGAAAAATATAATATCCACCCAGAGAATTTTGCCCTTGCACGATCAATTGAGGGTGATAAGTCTGACAACTTAGATGGTATTCCAGGCGCTGGTTTAAAAACTATAGCCAAGAGGTTTCCTTTTCTTTTGGAAGAGAAGTCTTATACTATTTCTGATGTATTAGAACATTGTGAGGCTCAAGAAAAACTTCTTAAGATTCACACAAATATTTTGGAAGGGGAAGAGAAAATCAAAGAGAATTATAGAATGATGCAATTGAGCGTACCAACAATGTCACCGGAAACAATTCTCAGGATTGAAAAGAAAGTTAAGCCTGAAGCACGAGAGTTCAACAAAACAGAGATTCTGAGAATGATGATCGATGACGGCATGGGCGAATACAACTGGATCGATTTATGGGCGAACTGCAACCGAATCGTTTGGGATTCGAAGGCACCGTTTTAATTATGGAATACGATATTATAACAATTATTGATATAGGAGCCAGATGCTTCGTAATGATAGCAATTGTTAGTGGAATGGTGGGATTTATCACAATGAATGTCAAATATAGGGATAAAAAATGAATATCGGGGACTTGGTCAAGATATCAGCTGAAGCTGGATCTGGCGGTCGTTTGTTTTTGTCCGGAGACATCGGCATAATAATCCAGGAAATGGAAACTAGCTGGTCCTATGTGGATGAAGGTGCGCCCATCGATAGCAGCTTTCCTGAGCTGTTTTTTAGTGTATACAATTTTGCAGAAAAAGCCGTTTTAATTTATAACTCTTTTGAGATGAAAATTTTAAATAAGGCGGCACTTCAAACGTCAAAGGGTAGAGAGGAGATTTAATGAACTTGGCGACACAAGAAGATTTCTCAAAGTTTGGGAAAAATTTTCAAGAAAGTCTGTGCAAACTGATTCTAGAGGACCGTCCCTTTTCTGATCAGATCGGGGAGATACTAGACGTACATTTTTTTGAGTTGAGGTATTTGCAGGTTTTTTGTAAAAAAATCTACGATTACAAAGAGAAGTATAATATCCACCCCAGTTGTGATATTATGACTACTATAATCCGCACTGAATTGAAGGATGAGGAAGAAATACTTCAAAAGCAAACGAGAGACTTCTTTGCCAGAATTCAGGTTGATGCAACGAAAGTTGACGGTCATGAGTATATTAAAGAAACTGCTCTTGATTTTTGCAAAAAGCAAAAATTAAAAGAGGCGATTGGTAAATCAATTAAGCTTCTTTCTAAAAACACCTCTTCCTTCGATGAAATTAGAGTATTGATCAACGAGGCCCTTCGTTTGGGCGCCGATAATAATTTTGGTTATGATTATCTTAAGGACTTTGAAGAAAGATTTCTGGTTAAAACAAGACATCCAGTTTCGACAGGCTGGAGCCAGATCGATAAAATCGTTGATGGGGGTCTAGGTGGCGGTGAACTAGGAGTCTGCGTGGCGCCAACCGGCGCCGGCAAATCCATGATATTGGTGCACTTGGGAGCGCAAGCTCTTAAACTGGGTAAGACCGTTGTGCATTATACTTTAGAACTTCGTGATACCGTTGTTGCTCGACGATATGATAGCTGTATAACTGGTTTTGAATTGTCAAGCCTAGTCGGCAATAAAGCTGAGGTGTTGGAAGCAGTTAAAGACATTGAAGGCAGACTAATTGTAAAGGAATACCCGACGAAATCAGCAACGACGAATACTTTCAAAAATCACCTAAAAAGGCTGCAGCTTCAAGGTATCGAGCCAGACCTGATTATTGTTGATTACGGCGATCTGGTTCGCCCAACACAAATGCGCAAAGAAAAGAGGATTGAACTTGAGTGCATTTACGAAGAACTGCGCGCCATGGCTCAAGAGTTCGATTGCCCAATCTGGACAGCATCTCAAACTAATAGATCCGGCTTGAATGCCGAGGTCATAACAATGGAGTCGATCAGCGAAGCTTTCAATAAATGCTTTGTATCGGATTTTATTTTTACACTGTCTAGAACAGTTGAGGACAAGAACACGAATGGTGGCAGAATGTTTGTTGCGAAAAATAGAAGTGGGCCCGATGGATTGATTTATCCTATCTTTATGGATACCAGCAGTGTTTGCATAAAAGTGTTGCAACAAACGGCAGAAACTGATAATATAATGCAGAAGTCTTCAAAGGGCACTTTAGAAGACCTAAAAGAAAGATACAAAGAATTTAGAAAAGATAGAAACTAATATTAGGAGATTAAGACAATGACGGATAGATCTATTGATATCCTTTCAGATATAAGCCATTTTATGAAATATGCAAAGTATATTGATTCTCTCAACCGTAGAGAAACTTATGCGGAAACCGTAGAAAGAAATATGAATATGCATATTAAATACTTTCCTTCGATTAAGGAGGAGGTCGAAGAGGCATATAAGTTTGTATTTAATAAGAAAGTGCTACCATCGATGAGATCGATGCAGTTTGCTGGGAAGTCAATAGAACTTAATAATTCTAGGATTTTTAATTGTTCTTTTTTGCCGATTGACCACATTGATTCTTTTTCAGAGATCATGTTCTTGTTGCTTTCTGGGTGTGGTGTTGGTTTTTCCGTGCAGAAACACCATGTGGAAAGCCTACCCGAGATTAAAGGTCCAAGAATTAATTCAAACACCGGAAAACCTCGCCGTCGCCGTTATGTCATTGGGGACTCAATTGAAGGCTGGGCGGATGCAGTCAAGGTATTGATCGAGGCTTATTTTCACGGGAAGTCTGATCCGGACTTTGTATTTGACAATGTTCGGCCGAAGGGTGCACGTTTGATCACTTCTGGCGGAAAAGCTCCGGGTCCGCAACCCCTAAAGGATTGTATACACAACGTTAGAAAGATTTTGGATACAAAGCCTCCAGGTTCAAAGTTGCGCCCAATCGAAGTGCACGATATTGTTTGTTATGTTGCCGACGCTGTATTGGCCGGCGGAATCCGTCGTGCGGCCCTAATCAGCCTTTTTTCGTTTGATGATGGGGAGATGCTAGCCGCTAAGTTTGGTCACTGGTGGGAAACCAACCCTCAACGTGCACGCGCAAACAATTCAGCTGTTGCCTTGAGGCACAGGATCAAGAAACGAGAGTTTTTCGACCTCTGGGAAAAAATTAAAAGTGCTGAATCTGGAGAGCCAGGGATTTATTTTAGCAATAATCAAGATTGGGGCGCCAACCCTTGTGTCGAGATCGGTCTGCGACCATTTCAATTTTGTAATTTAACGGAAATAAATGGATCGAATATTACTTCTCAAGAGGAGCTAAATGCCCGCTGCAGCGCCGCCGCATTTATCGGCACCTTACAGGCTAGCTATACTCAATTCCACTATCTAAGAGAGATTTGGCAAGAGACAACTGAAAAAGATGCTCTGATAGGTGTAAGTATTACTGGGATCGCAAGCGGATGTCTAGACTATTTAGATTTAGAAGAGGCAGCACAGGTAGTTGTAGAAGAAAACAGAAGAATTGCTGAACTTATTGGGATAAGGCCGGCTGCGAGGACCACCTGTGTTAAGCCAGCGGGGACAACTAGTTGTATTTTGGGCACATCGTCTGGGATTCATGCGTGGCACAACGATTTTTATATTCGACGTGTACGTGTTGGCAAAAATGAGCCAATCTATGCATATTTACTCAAAAATCATCCAGAACTTATAGAAGATGACTATTTTAAACCTCATGCTCAGGCCGTTATTTCCTTACCGATTCGTGCACCCGAAGATGCAATTTTAAGAACGGAGTCTGCTATGGATTTTCTCACAAGGGTAAAGAGGTTCAATGAAAAGTGGGTTTTTACCGGTCACGTATCAGGCCAAAATGCTCACAACGTATCCGCCACCGTGAACATTAAACCAGACGAGTGGCAAGAAGTTGGCAATTGGATGTGGGATAACAAAAATTCATTTAACGGATTGAGCGTTTTGCCTCATAATGGGGGCACGTATGTACAAGCACCATTTGAAGATTGCACCGAGAAAGAATATAAAAAGATGTACAAGAAGCTCACAAATATTGACTTGACAGTTATTAGCGAAGAAGTTGATAATACTAACACTAAAGAGTCTTTAGCCTGTGCCGGCGGTGCATGCGAAATTACTAATTTCTAAGGAGAAGAAACTATGAAAAAGACTTTAATTTTGGCTGGAATCCTGTTATTATCAGGCTGCGTGGTGAGGGCATATCCAGTCGCAACGCATTCGGAAGTTAGGGTAGCCCATGCAATACCCACAGTCTATCACGAGTATCGAGTCAAGAGGATCCATATACGTACCTATCCTAGAACTAGATACCATCATCGAAATTATCACCGCGACCATCATGGACACACTGTCTATAAATATCGACGAGGGCGAGCACACCGCTCGCGTACGCACCGTGGCAGTCACCTACACCACAGATATCGACCACACCACAAATACAAAAAACACACTCGAAAGAGATTTTCAAGAAGAGGCAAGAGATGAGCTTTAAACCCCGAAATCGTAATATTTTAATTGAACTAGAGGCCACTGAAGAGAAGGAGGAAATATCAGTTTTACTCCCAGAGGGATATTCTCGCAAAGGTGAGTATGTTTCTGCGCTGGTTAAGGATTTGTCGCCCGATTGCAAACTAGATATTAATGTTGGCGATAAGATCATTGCTCCGTCAAATGTTGTTTTAGAAATAAAGAGCACAGAGGGCAATATCTCTCTTGTGCAGGAAAATTATATTTTGGGGGTATTTTCTCAGTGAAAATAAAAATTGTTAAAGGCGTGATCAAAGAGGCCTCTTTCTCCAGGGTTAAATCCAAAATCGAAGAACAGAATGTGCCTTTCGTAATGATAACTGCGTTTCGCGGCGACTTAGCTTCTAGAGAAAATCTAAAAAGACAAAAAGAATTGGAAAGTTCTGTAAAATTATCAGGCTTTTCTTGGACAAAGATGCCTGGAAGTGGGTATAAGGAAGATGAAGCTACCGTTGTCAAGGAGAATTCAATATTGATCTGGGATGAGAGCAGAGAAGATGTACCTTCCCAAGGCAAAGATCTTTTTGAGCTGGGAAAAGAGCTAGCTCAGACATATGATCAAGACTCCTTTATATTCGGCGGCCTCCGCGGCTCAGCCGAGCAATATAGAATTAATCTCTATACATCTGATGGGAACCTAATCGATGAGGTATGGGCTGGTGGGCCAGAAGGCTTCAAGGAGTTAAATCCGGTTGCCGACGCGGTTGAATACTGGAGCAGCATTGCCGGCAAGAAGACACAATTTATTGAGATTAGAGACAGATGGAGAGATAAAAAAGCCTCCAGTCGGTTAGAGGCAATGAAAAAGCAATATTATTTGAATTTACTAGAAGGTATGATAGATGGCAGAGAGAAAGATTGAACTTTATGGAGATGGTATCGGATGCGTTGAACTGGTTGATCATCTTGGTAGCGATCTTTCCGTGGTCAATTCCGCTCGTGTTTCTTTTGGTGTCCACAAGAAAGTTCTCGAAGAGAAAGATAAAAAATTAATTAAATATCTGGTTAAGCATAAGCACACTTCGACGTTAGAGCACTGTGTACTTACTTTTAGATTCAAGGTGCCTCTTTATATTCGTAGTCAACACCATCGACATCGAACATGGTCATATAATGAGATCTCCAGGCGATATACAGATATAAATCTTGAGTTTTATGAGCCGGCAGAATTCCGAACTCAACACGAGAGTAATAGGCAAGCATCGAATGCAGGTGAAATGTCTAATCCCCTAATTACATATGGAACGGACAGTTGGGGGTGGTCAGGTTATGCCTCTGAGATGGTGCAGAAACATCATAAAAGTTGTATTGAATTTTATAATGCACTTTTGCGATCTGGTGTTTGTCGCGAACAGGCTCGGGGTGTTCTCCCACAAAACCTTTATACTGAATATTACGGCACAGTAAATCTTAATAATCTTTTAAAATTCGTCGAGCTTAGAACACACGATGGCGCCCAGTGGGAAATACAGAAAGTTGCTGAGGCATGCCTTGAGATATCAAAAGAAATTTATCCATTAACCATACAGGCTTATCAGGAAATAAAATGAGGGAAGCAATTGCGTTTGATGACGTTTTACTTGAACCACAGCATTCAGATATTAAAAGTAGATCAGAGGTGGACATTGGGTCCTGCCTAGGCTCGATTACAAGGACGAAAGTAACAAGAAACGAAGGTGGAACTTCCTGCTCTGTACGGAGATATGAGGAAAAAATAGATTTTTCTTTACCTGTTATTTCAAGCCCAATGGATACCGTAACTGAAGACACCATGGCCGCTGAAATGAGTAAAGTCGGCGGGCTTGGCATTATTCATCGATACAACACCATAGATCAACAGGTGGCCATGGTGGTATCAGCTTTTACACAGTTGGAAGAAAACGAGGGAACTGCGATAGCAGCTGCAATCGGAGCAACCGGCGACTATTTGGAGCGTGCCAAGGAACTGAACAGGGCAGGTGTAAAAATCTTTTGTATTGATGTTGCTCACGGGCATCACTCACACGTCAAAGAAGCACTCTTTAACTTAAACCAAGAACTTAACTCCGTTCATTTGATGGCAGGTAATGTTGCGACCCTGACGGCTTTTAAGGATCTTGAAAATTGGGGCGCACATTCTATTCGTGTTGGTATCGGAGGTGGTTCCATCTGTTCAACAAGAATTCGCACCGGCCATGGTATACCCACGTTTCAATCTATTTTAGACTGCGCGTCTGTTGCTCGAACTGCGAAAGTGGTTGCGGACGGCGGCCTTAAAACAAGTGGAGACATCGTCAAGGCTTTAGCCGCCGGCGCCGATTTTGTAGTTTTGGGGTCAATGCTGGCCGGCACAAAAGAAACTCCAGGCGATGTAATAAAGAAAGACGGACTATTGTATAAGAAATATCGAGGAATGGCCTCAGAGGAGGCACAAATGGACTGGCGCGGACGTTGTTCGGTAAATGAGGGAATTTGCGCAACAGTTCCGTACCGCGGTCCGGTTGCAGAAGTTTTAAGACAAATTGAGGGTGGTATTCGCTCTGGCTTTTCTTATTCCGGAGCAAGAAATCTTGGAGAGCTAAGGGCCCGCGCAAGATTTGTTAAACAGACCAGCAGTTCCCAGATGGAGAGCAATACGCATATTCTTTTTAGATGACGGATCCCTATCAAGTACTTGGTGTTCCGCGAGATGCCGACAAACAAACAATAAAGAAGGCTTACCGTAAGCTTGCTGCACAGCACCACCCAGATCGTGGCGGTGATGTTGAGAAATTCAAGGAAGTGGCTGAAGCCTATTCTGTTCTTTCTGACGACCAAAAAAGGAGCGAGCACGATAATCGTGGCCAAGGATTTGGGGGCTTTAACCTTGAAGATCTCTTTGGTCATGCTCGGCATCCATTTGAAGATTTCTTTGGCTCAATGGGGCCCCAACAAAGGAAAGTTAAGAAGCACACAGAAGATTCGGATGTTCAGTTTAACTTGAGAATAAATCTTGAACAGGTTAAAAGGGGCTCCGCCCATACAATAAACTTTACTAGAAACAAAATCTGCCAGATGTGCCAGGGATCTGGAGGAGAGGGAAAAAAAGCCTGCGGGGTTTGCGCGGGGTCAGGCGTGAGAATAATTAGGCCGACCCCATTCTTTGTCCAGCAAACCATTTGTCCGTTTTGCAACGGTAGTGGTTTAACATTTGATAAGCCCTGCGCGACATGTAAGAAAAATGGCTTTGTGCGGGTGAATGACTCTGTGACGATAGAAATCCAAGAAAAGAAAGGAGGGACAGATGTATAGGGAAGAGCGACCGTGGGGAGAATTCGAGAATCTCTTGGAAGCGGAATATTGTAAAGTAAAAAGAATTACAGTTCAACCTGGGCACCGGCTCAGTTATCAATATCATAATCATAGAAGTGAAGTGTGGACGATTGTTCAGGGTACCGCAACGATGATCTTGGATGACTTTAAATTTAGCGTTGACTCTGGCGAGATTGTTGAAATTCCGAAAGGTATGAAGCATCGAGTTGAAAACAGAGGGCCCGACACTTTAATCTTTATTGAAGTTCAACATGGCACATATTTTGGCGAAGATGATATTGTAAGACTGAGCGATGACTACGACCGATCATAAAAAGAAGAAGGAAAAAGATGACTGGAAACAAGAAGACGATGATAACACCTTTTATTCCGTTGACCACCCTGAAAGACCCAGAAACCCAAGACTCCCTGATGGAGACGTGGAAAAACCTACCAATCTGCACAAAACTGGCGTTCATTAGCTTTGGAATCGCTAAGCTTGTTTTTCTTCTTGGCATTGTTACGATGTTTTCCGGTATGAAAACTTTGACAATAATAATTGGGTTTATTTATTTTTTTGCTGTCTATACCTCAGTTTTTCTCGCAGCAAGGGACTGGCTAGCGTATTATATGGAGGAAGACAAAAATTTAATTCACTTCTCCTATCCCGACGACGACGGCACTTCATATTTGTGTAATAAACGACACTAAGAAGTAACAGACTTCCACGCTCTCCAAAGGTATTTATATACAAAAAAGGAGAAGATTATGGAGTTAAGTATTTTGGCCGCAGCGGGCTTTTGTCTTGCAGCATATTCAGTTGTAGCAAACGATTCGATTCAAACACTCGGTACGTTTCTTAGTTCAAACAAAAAAGTTGATTGGAGATGGATTTGGTTTTTTATTGCCGGAATTCTCGTTGTGACCGTTACGTATAGTTGGTTTGTTAATGGCGGTGATATTTCAAGCGGTAGGCTGGACAAGATTCCGCTACCCCCCGGCGGTATCCAGTGGTATCATGTAGCGGCCCCAGCCGTTCTGTTATTTCTCACACGGTTTGGATTTCCGGTATCTACAACATTTTTGGTTTTAAGTGTTTTTGCTAGCACTGTTATATTCGAAAAAATGCTTATTAAGAGTATGGCCGGCTATGCTGTAGCAGCAGTGTTTGCCTATGCCGCTTGGTTTTTAATATCAAAATTCTTCAATGAAAGAAAAAAGATTAAAAACGAAACTCACAAAAAACTTTGGAGAATGGCGCAATGGGGGGCCACCGGATTCCTCTGGATTCAATGGTTAATGCATGATATGGCCAATATTGCTGTATTTTTACCCAGGCAACTATCTTTTTGGCACTTATTGTTTGTTTTAGCTGTATTTACTATTGGACTTGGTTTTACACTGCGCTCGCGCGGAGGCAAAATACAAGATGTGGTTTTGAACAAGAGCGGAACTCGCTTTGTGAGATCCGCCACAATTGTTGATATTGTTTATGCAATTAC
>TARA_R110000824_G_scaffold299541_1_pt1 | contig 14056 bp, 22 predicted proteins | sample TARA_R110000824 | Tara Oceans TARA_R110000824 (sample SAMEA4397747) | marine metagenome | biome: Polar Biome; feature: [MES] marine water layer (ENVO:01000295) within the mesopelagic zone...; material: water (ENVO:00002006), including particulate matter (ENVO:01000060) such... | reverse complement strand
AAAAGAGAAGCCGACTATTTACACAGACAAATGACCTTGAAGAATCAAGCCAGCATTTACCGACCTTTAATCCAGGTTATTGACCTATTTTGTGGTGGTGGTGGATTTACTCAAGGTGCTATTGATGGAGGGGCTGAGGTTGTCTTGGCCGTTGATAATTGGCAACCTGCGCTTGACATCCACGAAGCGAACCATCCAAGCATACCGATCGAAAACATGATGCTTGGAGGTTCAATCATTGAAACAGCTATTTTACTTCGAGCCAGACTCACTAAAGGCGCACACTTTCACCTTCACGGTTCACCTCCATGTCAAAAGCTGTCAAACGCTTCAAATGGTAATCCAGAAGAAGGTATGGTTTTGGTTCGCTGGTTTCTTAACCTGGTCGAGTATATGCAGCCGGATTCATGGAGTATGGAAAATGTCGTTCCTGTTGCCAAGAGACTACCAGAAGGCACACCATATGTCAAGTTAAACAGTGCTAATTTTGGCGTTCCTCAAACACGAAACCGTATTTTTGCTGGTGAAGGTTGGATAGCTGAAGAGTCTCATTCAAAGGAGGATTGGGTTTCTGTTCTGGATGCTTTACCACACCTTGAAGGTGAATTAACCATGCCTACAAACAACCGTATTGTCTCTCGACGTAGAAAAGCCGGTGAAGAACCTCAATCATACACACCAGACCGACCGGCCCACACTATCACGCAGGTTCAACACATCATTGAACATAAATTAGAAGCATTAGGGGCGAACCAGAAAAGGGGTAATGATAGACCGTTAAATGAACCATCAAAAACAATATGTGGTTCTGGTAATCAAGTAGGCCCACGCATATTTGAACATCAAACCGTTGTTAATACTGATGGTTGTTCTAAATCAGTGTCGAGAAGGGCGTTAAGTGTGGATCGAAAAATAACAGAACCGGCGAAGACAATTCATAACAACACTCCAACCTTAAGAACCGTTATCCCAATTCAAAGAAAAGTGGGTGTTTTGAAAGCCAATGGTCGGATTCTTCAACCGCTTTGGCGTGAAATGGATGAACCCGTTCATACTGTTACTTCTTCTCAAATAGGAATTGGTTCATTACCAGAAGAAGCCACTCGAAAAAACCCTATGAAGGCGACTAAAATACGGTCTTTAACTCTTCAAGAAACCGCTATTCTTCAAGGCTTCTCTTCGAGTATGAAGTTACCATACCAGCGAAAGAAGGATGCCTGGACCGTAATAGGTAACGCTGTATGTCCTCCGGTTGCTGAAGCTATCATAAGGGGGCTTCTTTGATGATTGATACCTGGCCTTGTTGTATGTGTAAAACGCATGAAGACTTGAGAATGGTTCAAAACCCCTTTGGAGATATGCACGTGATTTGTAAATCATGCGTTCCAGCATTTAACAAAATGTGGGTGAAAGAATGACAACCGCATATTATGGAACGTCTGTTAATACTCATCCTCATGGTGGAACACCAGATTGGTTATTAGCTGAAGTCAAAGAAAAATGGGGAGAGTTATTCGACCCCTGCCCTAATGGTTTCAAAATTGATGGATTGTCGATCGATTGGCCTTTGAACAAGACCGCTTATGTGAACCCTCCTTATACCAGAGGGGAAATATCCAAGTGGGTTGAAAAGTGTCATCAGCAATATGTCCGAGGTGTGAACGTTGTTTTACTTATCCCTGCATATGTTGATACCAGGTATTTTCATTCATTTATTTATAATCAAGCCGAATTGAGGTTTTTCAAAGGTCGTTTGAGGTTCAAAGGTTATGGTGGAAAACCGGCTTCTTTTCCTTGTATGCTTTGCACTTTTGAGGTGAAAGTATGATTTATGATATTCAAACCAATACTTACTCTCAAAAGCCTGTTTCCATCAAATACCCCTGTTCAACGTGCGGTTCAAACCGGCCATTGATACCAGGAACCTTAACGCCTGGTATTTGCTGTAAGAGGAAACAATAAGGAAACCGTTTCCTTTATGGGGTGTGGCCGTTTCCCTTCACATAGGAGGAATGAATCAAATGCAATTTGAATTAACCAACACGCAGCCAGAAGACCAGACCGTAACCCAATGGGTGAAGTGGTATGACAACGTTAAGAACGTTGGCGATCGCTTCACCATCAAAGCCGACAAAGTGATCTTCAAAGAAGACTCACAACCTGTTTTCTTTGTCATTGATGAAGAGAGTAACCAGGGAATCAGTGTCTTTGCTGAACATCACCCAAATGCGCAATTTACCGATGCCACCCCTCACGGCATCCGTTTAGCCAATGCAATACTTCGAGCCTTCTCAATTACTGGTTCAGTATCAGCCGAAGAATTATGTGAATACATCAATGAACATGATGATTCAACCGTAGTTATTGAAAAGACTGAAAAGGGCGTTCTCTGGACAATTGACCTTAAGAAGTCGAAGAAGTAATTCTCGAAGCTAATAAATTAAAAGCCGGTCTTATCCAAGCTTTGAATACAATTTTACCCGTTATGAGGTAAAGCCACGCCACCAAAATATCAAGGGGTTCTGGTCGAATGCCGAATACATCAAAGGAGAGATCGGTTTTTGTTTCGCTTATGTTAAAAGTAGCTGGAACCTGTATTTCAATGGAAACGCTTTCAACGTAGAAGTCAAGAAGTGCGATAGTAAATGGTAACAGTGAAGGGCTTAATGCAGCCGACATAATGATCGACCATAAAGAATTAGTCAATGCCTGGACTTCATCCTCAAGAGAAAAGAGAGAAAATATACCATCAAGTAGGGGTGTTAAGGCAATATCAACAATACTTGAACCTGTTGAATCGCTTAAATCAAACAGACTCCCGATTATAGGAATATCCGAAAGGATCGGTATTCTCTGGTTCTCTTCATCAATTCCAATGAAGTTAAGTCCTAAATCAATAACCGACGTTGCCAACCACCAGACCGTATCAACCCATAAAATACCTCCAACCAGACGACCTACGGCTTTCCCTGCAATTGGTCGAGCCTTCTTTATCATGGCTTCAAGTGCTTCATCCGTTTGGCCTATGGCGATCGCAATTCCTGTTTTACTTGAAGTCTTTACTACGTCATCAATAGCTGAAGTAAAAGTCGAAGCGTTAAACATTGAACCAGACTTTGCAGGTTTGTTAAATAACGTTTCATAAATTGCTTTCACTTCATCGGAGGAATCGAGAGGTTGTAACGTTACAGGGTCAATTAACGGGTTTGAGAGATTATTAACCAGGCGAAGGGCTTGATCGGCTGCGACATTATCGCCGATCGCTAAAGCCGACTTTAGGCTTTCAAGTGCCTTAATCATTTCAGCATAGCGGAATTGAAGGTTTAACTTCTGGCCGATCCAATAAACCGTTCCAAGTGCCATAGCGGTTGAAAAACCGGCGGTTGTTAATAATCGAGAATCATTTAATTCTATATTGACGTTCAAACCTTCGACGTTTATTTGAGATTCACTCGCTGCGGTTTCAATAGATGCTTGGGCAATAGCTGTTGAAAGAGCATTAACGCTTGAGGGTGAAGCAATAGAAGTTAAAGCGTTAAGAGTAAAACGACCTGGTAACGTAGCAATTTTGAAAGCACTCGAAAGCATTCATATCAAACCCTACGCCAGAAAAACAAACCGGCAGTAAAGAACATAACGCCAATGAATACAGTCGTTAAGGCTTCATCACTACCAGACTTGATATTCCCCACCAGGTCATTGATACCGTTTCGCATTGAGTCTATGATTGAGACTCCGCTAAAGTCCACGCTTACGGGTGCTTCGATCGTTGGTGAAGTAACGTTGATATTTATTCCATCGGCCATTATACCACAGCCGACAAATCAAGCCCAAGTCCTGCTGCAATAAATACAGCAATTACTTTAACGAACCTGGATAAAACCGCCATTTCAAGAACGGCATTTTCAACCAAACGAAGACGGCTTTCAATATCCGTTAAACGTTCATTTTGTAAATCATCTATCATACTATCACTTCTTTTTTACTACATTAAACCATGAGACACCAAAAATTGATAACTTTTCAATTTTCCACGATCCACCTTTTTTCTTAGTGAAAGCACTTGCTTCTTTACGGCTATCAAATTGAAATGTTTTCTTAGCCATATTATCACTTCTTTTTACGTTGTTTGAGGGTTGCATAACGAGTCGTTCCGCCTGGTTTGATAATAGCAAACCACCCCTTCTTTCCTTGATGGCGAGGTTTAGGAAAGCCAGAAGGAATACTTCTAAAAATTGTTTTGTTGTATTTCTTAGCCATAATATCACCTAATCAATTTTAATTCTAAATCTACCGTCTCGCCTTGAACGAAAAACCTTGAAGTTATTGCTTAAGGGCATGGCTTTTCTTACTTTTTCGGCTGCTGCTTTTGTAGCCCATGAACGGGTTGATTCATAGCCTCTTTTTGTTTGTCTAAATCCTACCATAATATCACTTCATCTTTTTTATTAACGCCATCGGAACGGCAGCGATCAAGAGAGCAAAGGCGATAATTGCCCCAAACTCTATGATCGGAATAGTAGCAACCAGGAGGCTTCGAGCCATAGCCTTTGTGGATGCTTCAGCTATTACAACGGCTGTTTTAACTTCATCCTCTATTGTTGTCATGCTCTCACCTTCAAAGCTATTGAAACAATAAGACCGATACCGACCAGAAGCATAATCATAGCAAAGGCCGAAACGTCATCCTCCGGTTTGACTTCTGGTTCTGGCCCTGGTGGAACGTAGTCGGGATCGGGAATACAAATCCCGTATTCATTAGGGATTTGACCCAAAGGACAAACGCCAGGTGTGGGATTGGGTGAAGGGTCTGGTGAAGGGTCTGGTGAAGGGTCTGGTGAAGGGTCTGGTGAAGGTGTTGGGTCTGGTGATGGAATAGAAGCATTCCACTTTCTAAGCCATACGCACGTAATCCATATATTATCATCTGTTTCTTCATTATTGAGATAATCTACGCCAGCAATTCTTATTCGAGCCTGTGCAGCACTACTACTTTCCGAGTCAATATCAAAAGACATATAATCGCCAGAATCTAAACCGAAGACGGTTCTTGAATCGCCAAAATTACCTAAACCCTGTTCTTGAACCCATATCGAAGGCCATTCATCAGATAAGTTACGTTTGGCAGCATCCAGGTTATTTGAAAATGATGAGTCATCATACCAATTACCCCTTTTTGTTTCATCGATCGCATTATCATCGAAGAAATCATTATTTGCTGTTTTTATGTAAAATAACCCCTGCCATCCAGAAGCCATTTTAAGCGAGATATAGCCAGACGTAGTATTTCCGTCGTTATCAATCAATTTAACTCTTGAATCAGTGTTTTGATAATCCTTCAAACCGCCTATAACTACATCAACAAATGGTGATCCTACATCACCAGCAGCACTTGATGAAATAGCTTCTTTGAACGTTCCAGTATAATACTGAAATTGACCTATACCCGTCGAAGGATTGGTTTTATTGAGATATTGGTATGGTGTTGGCGAAGGCAATTTACAAACCCCCACTTGAGAGGTTGGTATATCCACCACCGAAACCAGGCGTTGGGGGTCGGCTGTTGTCTGGTGGGGGAGGGGCGTTTCTTACGCAACGTTTGAGTATTCGGTCATATGTATAACCTTCTTCACATTCTTCTTCGGCGTCTGTTTCCTCTTCTTCGAGTATTCGATCGATGGCAGCTTGTTTAGTGCTGTAAGTGGTGATTCTGGTTCGATCCCCTGCTGGCACGTTTGGGCCACCTCCGCTTACTGCTTCACTCGAAAAGGATGTTCCGTCGGCATTCCCTATTTGATAATGATATTCATATGTAACGTTCCAGGTAAAGACTTGAGAGGTTTCATAGTCTTCATATGTTTTTTGATAGACTGGAACGCCAATTTTCCAAACCACTCTCTCACCATTCGATGATGTATAAACCGCTTCTTTTGTTTCATCGGCTTCTGGTTGTATAGGTTGAACATAAGTCGGATCGTGTGTTGGGGTGATGTCTGGTTCAACGTCTGGTTCAACGTCTGGTTTATCATCACCTTTACGCAACAATACCCAAGCAAGACCGATCGCAACAATAAATTGAATCAAGCTAACAGCCCCAGGGTTTGTAATTCAAGAATAACGTTATTGATACCGTCTTTTAATTCATTAAATGAATTGTTTAAGTCGGCTTCATTATATGCCACGCCTTGATCTATAAGGTTCACGAATGCGCCGGTTGCCTGGGCTGTTGTAGGTGCGCCGAAAAATGAAATTGAATCGGCTGCTTCACCAATTGTAACCCCTACGGTTCCAGCCGTTAAATTAGTTAAATTATTGAGTGAAAAGTCATCGGCGTCTATATCAGCCGTTAAGGTAATTGGCTGTGTAAGTCCTGCACTGGTTGCGAATAGAATATATGACATATCGAAACCTCACTTTTTTCCAAAATACTTTTCAAAGGTTTTTAACGGCATATTCATTTTTCCAACATACATTTTCTTTGTTTGAGAATATGTCCGTTTCTTTTTCTTGGGCATAGGATTAAACCCCCTGCGTTTTACCTTGAAGCCAGACTTGAACAACAGAATTAACCCCTGCATTAACAGTCATCCAAAGGAGATAACCTAATTCTTCGGCGGTTGAACCTGTGATCGGGTTTGAATCAAAAACAAATGCTTCGCCGTCTTTAATGGTAAAGAATTGAGATGCTTCACCAGGTAATGCGCCGAATAAATCCCTGCCATAAGCTATTCTTACGTCGTTACCATCAACACGTATAACGGTTCTTGAACCACCATCCAAACGCAAAGGACTTATTGTCCCTGCTGTTAAGGTGTATTGCTGTATCTGGCCCATGAGGGGAAACCCCCTCATTCCTCGGCACGACGAAGGATCGCCTGTGCGCTGCCTGTTGCCTTACTCGCTGTTTGAGTCGGGACATTTTCGCCACGTCCACCGGTCGGTAATTTGAGGATTGGAGTGGCCGTATAATTTTCAAGTGCAGCACCAGCAACGGAGGTAATAAGTAGATTTACCGATCCGGTTGAAGTGTCCAGGTCATAAAGTGGGATGAAGTAATAACCAGAAGTAAATGATGCCGGTTGGTTGCCGAAAGCATCAGCAGCAACGTTAAGGAATTGATAACCGTTCATAGCAGCACCAGAAGCCGACCGAATATAAGTAGGCGTCATGGCGAATAATCCTAATGGTTGAATTACGCAATTAGAAAGGTTATCAGCGTTTAATGTTCCTTGTAGTGCAATACCAGAAACCTTGGCGCCCTTATATGAAGGAATAGCTACGGTCATCATGGTTTGAGTATTAACAGGAATTGGGAATGATGTGGCATTTCCAACAATTGAAGCGTTACTCGAAGAACCGTATTTAGCCCAAATTGAGAAGTTACCGGTAAAGGTAACGCCAGCAGCCAAAGCAAAATAAGTCATATCCAATTCAAAACGGGAATTAGGTGGGATGTTAATTCCACATGGGACAGTAAGCGAAGCATCAACAACCGTAAGGCTGTTGTTTTCGGCTACTGATCCGCCCATGTCTTCAAGGAGACAACCTAAGCGTGAAGGGGTCGCCACTGCTGTTAAATCCGTTGCAGTATTGAAGTTAAACCATTGATCGCCGTTGAAGACAATTCTCAAGTTATTAAACAAAGAAGCAACCGAACCAGCATATGCGCCACCTGCGGAGGCTGTGCATTGATATTGGATAACGAAGGATTCTACTAAACCGCTTGGGATAGTGTTAGAAACGTTAAATTGGTTTTGCACTGCTGCAAATGGTAATGAAGTAGTGTCCTGGTATATTTTGGTGTATGTAACAGCCATTTAAATCACGCCTTCTTTCGGATAGCAGTAGTTAATTCGGCACTAATAGCACCTTGAGTAATGGCGAATGCTGCGGTTGCGAGCATTCCATACCAGAGCCAAGAAACAATTCCATTGGCTGAACCGGAGGTTGGAAGAATAGAAACCACCTTATTGACCCCCAAAGCGAGTAACGGCCACTTCACTAATAGTGTCGCCTTTTAGAACGTATGTCGAAACGCCGTTTATAATTCCAAGCATAAGGGAAAAACCGATCCCCATGCCTATACTTCTCATGCTGTTGGAGTAATCCATAATTCGACCTGTTCTGTATCGCCCCTATAAAGAAGGGGTTGATTAACCGACACCCCCTCATACCGGCTATGCCGGTTGGCAAATGACAAGGTTAAGGAGGAATAATTATGGAAAATAAAGAGGAAAAAGAACAATTGATAAAGAAATGGCTTAACATTATAGAGGTTTTAATCAAAGAAACAAAGTCTTGTATTAGTGAACGCCCTACTAATATATGGCATCATATAGATATGTTAAGAGACTTTGAAGAGTGTAAAAAAGCTCTTAATGACGACTTAACTCTTACTCAAGAGGTATAGGGTTCATCATTGAAACATTCGAGGTTCTCACATCGAAATAAATAAAAGAATAAGGAACGGCTTTCAATTGTTCAACGTAAGGTTCTGGATTGAATCCGTAACGTTCCTCCGCTTGTTTATAATGCGCTTTCGCTGGTAATGTAAAGAATACCAGGCTTTCGACTTGACCTTCAAGAGTCTTGTTAAGAACGATCGCATGTGAAACAAATATGACGTTTAATTCTCTTGACCGACCGAGTAAAGCTATTCGACGGAATGCTTCACTCGCTTGTTTTCTGGCACTTAAGAATACCTGGCTATCATCAATTATTAACGTGCATTTAAAATTAGGGTTTGCTTCTTTGAAGTCGAATAAAGCATCAATTGATTCATCCATAGTATTCTCTAACTCGAAGGTATCGGGATAGAAAACGGTTAATCTATTTGTTTCCAGGCTCTTTAACATACCATCCACCGAACCAACCAGACCGAGAAGGTTTTTCTTTTTATCACGTTTCAATAAATCAATAAAGCCTTCTTGTTTAGGGCTAAAATAAACCATTCGGAACGTATCGCTTTTATTCTGTTTCAAAAACGACTTGGCCGACTGTTCAAGGAAAACCGACTTTCCCGATCCACTTTGACCGACCACTACTTTATGCAGGGATTTACCGTCTGGAAAGAATAACTTTTCATTCAACCTCGACCACCTCTTCAACATTTTGGCCTACTTGGTGGATGTCCTGTTTCCTTCTAAAGAACCGACCAATTAAAGGGAGTCTGGTTAATAATCCACGACCTTTGAATAACTTTCTTTTAGCATTCTTTCTAATTCTATATGCTGGCGCTGCAATATACCACGTTGTTAATGATCCTGCTATCATACCCGTTGATAGATATTGAGTTAAGAATAAACCTTTTTCTTCGAGGTAACGGTATTGAGCATTTGCGACCAGGTTCTTATCACCTTCACTATGTTTAACTTCAAAGTCGGGATCGAGGGAAACCGCTTGACCGTATTTTGAAAGTAAAACGTCAATGGTTGTCAAACCCATTTTGAGAATACCTATATTTTGGGTTTCAAGTGCTGCACGTTGTGCCTTCGACATTTTACCCCATTCACCAGGAACAGGAGTGACAATTGACTTAAACCCAAACGGTATAGTATCGGTTGATTCATCACCAGAACCAAAATCCCAATTTAACCATTCTGGCGAAGTGTCACCGGTTGAATCATTCGTTATGGGCGAATGCGAGGAATCGGTTTCAACCGGCGACGTTTCTTTAGGTTCTTCAGCTATTGCTTGAACCTCTTCATGCTTTGACTTTTTATGTTTCCATAAACCGGCCCTGGTCTTGTATGACTTCTCGCATTGATCGCAGTTATGTTCATTCAATGTTAAGCCCCCTGTTAATACCAGATTGAACCATGTTCCCAATCATCAATTGAACGGTTGGGTCGTTTGCTACGTCAGCGATCGCTAATTCGAGAGAATCCGATTCTGTTTCCTTTTCCAAATGTTTTGAATAAGACCAAACAAACCGACCGAAGACCTGGAGGAATTGAAAAGGTGGGGAACCGTCATTATGTGAAGACAAAGAATTAAGGAGGTTTCCTAAATCATCCTTTTGGTTCACCAGATAGTTACGCAGGGAGTCTTGAACCGCCCCGTCTTGTTTCCATTCCATAAGGAAACCGTTTCCGTTACGCCCCTTTCAAGGTTTCCGCCAAATATGAACCTCGACCCCATGATCGGAAATACGTTCTCTTATCAACGTTCCATTTTTGAAATAAGGGCGCATAATTAGCCCAAGTCCAGACCTTGAGACTCTCACTCTCATTGAATCGCTTACTATTTTATGCAAATCGGCAAACCTCCAAGCAGGTTGTTGATCGAATAAATATAGCGTTAATTCTGTTACTTTCTTTCTTCTCAATTTTCTATTTGTCATATTAGATTCTCCCATGTTCCAGACGGCCACCATTTTGAAGCTAATTCTCCGAAGGTTTGGGGCTTCTCATCCCACCTTCTTTTATTTGAATCGCCGTTTGGAGTAATGGAAACCTTAACGATCCGGAATTGATTTACCAGGGCATAATCATTTCTTACTTTCGCTTCACCTAATGAATAAGGTCGCATAGTCGGGTTCGTTTCCTCGGTTCTTGAAACCTTTGTTTCCTCGCTGAAACGATCGCAAAAGGAAACCCAATCCTCACCATAAAAATCCTGGTTTAACTCTCCTTCATGGTTTTTGTAGTCTAAGAATAATGAATATGCACCTCGAAACGTATTCTTTGCATCGAATAAATCTGTTTCTATATGTGCGTAATTCTTAACCGTTTCCTTGATGATTGAATAGACGCCAGACATCATTAACAAAAGAGAACCTTCGCCGTCATCCTCCCAATCTCCTAAGTTAATCCGTTCTCCATCCCACGTAACCGGCATGGGGTTTTCTGGCACTATGATCTCTTTATCATGTTTGAATATAATTCCATCAGTAGCAACAGAAAGAACGTTCTCATAATTATTTACTCGAATTATTTCAGCAATACGCATTCTACAACCGGCGGTTATTGTTGAAGCATAGAACGGGTTCCAAAGTGGGCCGGTTTGACGTATTCCATCCTTCTTGATCGCTTGATACGTTTTCCCGAATAAGCTATTTATCATTAACTTGTAGATATTTCTTTTTTGAGGGTCATATTCTGGTGATCCAGCCTTTTTCAAATTGTCTTGGTTTAATTTACCTCCGTAAAATACCTTGATGAACGGTCGAAATGGATATTTTACGCCGTCTTCAACGTCTGGCCCTGGTTCATTATCTCGATCGGCAATAAAGGCCGACCAGCGTTCAATGTTCACCTCGGCACCCCATTTCTTAAACTCCGTTATTTCATCACCTGTGAACCATTTGTAAGCAATTCGAGGATTCATCAAGCAACCGGCGGTTTCGCTTTTGGTTGCAGCAGGGTATATTTCAAGACCAGGTGGGAAAATCACTTCGGCTTCAAAGAATGATAAGCCATAAAGAACATACCCCCTCTTGAAATAATCCTCGACCCCATCATCACCAGATAGCGAACCTATCCAATGACCCTTTGAAGTGTCTGGCAACCACCACATAACAGCAGGATAAGCCGACGTTATATCCTTTGCTTGGACTCTTTCGACAAACCCTGATCCAGTGCTTTCAAAGTGCCCTCCATTAGCTGAAGTCCAGGCTGCTTTAACGTCTTCAAGGTTTGAGTTAATCATGTCGTTCATGGTTGGAATCTCGCAACGGTCGAGCGCAGCCCTTGAAGCAACAGAAGCAGGAGAATAAGGTCGTGACATACGCACACCTTCGGCTTCAAAGTCTCGAACCATTTTCCAGCTAAGACGAGCAGTTAAATTAGAATCCTTTTCAGCGTATTTGAGTATTTTATCCCAATTGTTGATCGTAAATTGTATTCCTTCTGGTGTAAGACTCCCCAAAAGACTCATTTCATCATTTGTCATTTTGTCTTTTCCTTCATCCAAATGTTTCTTAGACTGGTAATTAAGAGAACCACCACCACAAAAAGGCGCAATATCCCAACAATCAATTTTTCCCCATTTCATGCCTTTTGTATAGTGATTCAATGGTTCAATTCCCAACCACTTCTTAGGTAAATAGGTAATTTGAATATAGCGATTCATAGCCATTTTCTTATGTGATGTTTTGTCTTCATTCCATACTCGCCATTTATGAACGAACCTTTTAATTGACTTTGCAGCCTTTGGATGCCATTTAACGTTCTTCATTTTCACCCGTTCCACTCTATCGGTCTTAACGTTCTCTAATGTGTCAAAGGTGATAGTATCACCAAACATAAGGGTTTGAATACAGGAAACGGGGAGGGTTTTTATTATGCTTGAAGCATCATATGAAAGGTTGTAAAAATACATTTCCTGCGGTTTCTGGCGTTTCCCCCAACCTCCTTGAGAGTATTTCCCCGTAACAAACAAACGGTAACAGAAAGAGGAAATATCAAACGCGGGATAGCGTTTCCCTCCGTTTGCTTCTAAAAACATATTAGGTTCTTCAATGGTTCCTCCGAATACTTGGGTATAATCCATATATGTTCCATCCTTGAAAATAGTCCAGGTCATAATATGAGGATAACCGTCTTTTGTTTCAAAATCACACCCTGCAATATCCTCTTGACTCCAAACGGAAACGGCAGGTTTCTTTCTTCGCTGTATGTTATACTCGAAATCTTCACGGAACGGCACTAAATCCATCACGCTTCCCTCATATCTCTTTCAACCGCTTTGGTTGCTTTGTCAAGTCTTCGCTGGAAACCAGGTCTTTGACGTGGTGGGAGGTTGGTTATTTTGACTTGGGCGAGTAAGGTTTTATATTCACTTCTGGCAGCTACTCCGCCGTCTTCATTGGCATTTTCAAACGCCTTAAGAATCCGTTCCATCTCTTCTTCGTTTAACTTTCGATTCTGGCGGAGTCTGGTTTTTAACTTAGCAGGATCGGGGAACGTTCCTTTTGGCCCAAATGTAGCCTTTGCTCTTTTCCTCGCTTCGGCTCTTACTTTGTTAATCGCTTTAATCTCAAGACGGGTTCGACCCTTAGCGAATGCTCTTTGCCTGGTGGGGGTCTTGTAAGTGCGGTTAATTTTCCTTCTTTGCTTTGGAGTTAGCTTCTTGAATGAACCTCCCGATGATTTACGGTTTATGGCTCTTGAAAGTCGTCGGCGTCTGGTTGCATCGGTTCCATCATCAATAAGGCCAGAAGCCTTGTATGCTTCACGCCATCCTTGAAGAGATCGAATCTCTTGAAGGCGTTCCCTCGCTACATCTCGGCGCACCATATCATTCAACCTCCATCAACAGCACTTCAACGTTCCCTTCATCATCGATCGCTATGTATAGAACCTCGAAGTTACCGTGTCGAGTGGGAATCATCCTATCACCTTCTGTCGCCATTCGAGAGCATACGTCATACAATTGCGACAATCGCCCTCGTTATGAATAGAACAGGTATCATTTGAACGTCTGGCCGACATAGACCAGGCCATAGAATCGCTTGAAGTCAAATGCTCTCCGTAAAGCTTTAGTCCATCGGTTTTAACCCCAAAACCATGTAATTTTAACCCTTTAGCATGAAGGCATTTCATAATATGCGCTATCTCATTTGAGGATTGGCGACGACATACAGAACCGACCCCAACGATCGGTTCATTTCTAAGGTCAAAACCTACAACCTCAAACATTTCAAAGTGCGCGAAGTAGTCCTCCAACGTTTGACCTTGAAGAACGGGAATAAAGTGAATTGATGAATTGAACGATCGTAAGGTTTGGAGGTTTTCTACGGTTCGCTCTTGATGTTCTCGAACCGTTAAACCCGTTTTCTCAAGCATGATAGGTTCGCACATCATATCTTGTTGTGCTGCCCATGTTATTTTAAGTCCTAAGCCCTGCAACCGTTCCAGGTCTTGAACATACTCTACCGGTGTTGTAGTCCACCCACCAAACCTTGATAGCTCGGTAAAACCTCCCGAATCAACGTAGACCTTAGCCTTCTGGTTGAACCTCTTCTTTTTCCTCTTCTTCAACCAATTGATTGATACAAACAACGGTTTCTCTATTTTGTCAATCCATGAAACCTGCCAGGTTCCTAAATAAAACT
>TARA_R110000824_G_scaffold1991_4_pt1 | contig 14064 bp, 25 predicted proteins | sample TARA_R110000824 | Tara Oceans TARA_R110000824 (sample SAMEA4397747) | marine metagenome | biome: Polar Biome; feature: [MES] marine water layer (ENVO:01000295) within the mesopelagic zone...; material: water (ENVO:00002006), including particulate matter (ENVO:01000060) such as...... | reverse complement strand
ACGAGGGGCACGAGGGGCACGATGACGGATGAGTTCAGATATAGAAAGAAACATCTGCAAGATTCACAAGAGTTTGGTAGAGGATCATTTTCAATCGTACATGTCAGCGGCGAAAATTGCGGCGGAGATGATGAAGTTGACTATAGAAGATGTCCTTGTTGTTCTCAGAGAATCAGACGGAGAAACCAAATGATGTATCTAGTCTCAATCGCGTCTTTTGTTGCGTTGATAGCGTTTTTCTCAGTCATGACAATCGGCGGACTTGTTGCGGAATGGGGCGAGGCCCGCGGAGTCGTCGACACGAGACCGGCAAGGGGATCTGACCATGAACGAGATGACGGATAGGCTGGCGCATCTGTACCGCGTCTGCAAATCTTTGGATTTGGATGAGTTGACGGTGGTCCTTCCTTCAAGGAAAGGATCTTGGAAAGACATAGAGTTGTCGCTACAGGAAATCGAAAGGGCAAGCAATGAGCAACGAAATACAGAGTACTAGAAATACCAACCAACTACCGGTCCAGGAAGTAGCTAAGTATTTCAGCCAGTCGGGCATGTTTCCCGACGTGAAGCAACTCGCAACGGCAGCGACTAAACTGATAGTTGGCCGGGGGTTGGGGCTTACGGATTACGATTGCATGGCTGGCTTTCACATGATCCAAGGCAAGGCGGTCCTTGCGAGCAACGCCATGAGCGCGGCTATTAAGGCCAGCGGAAAATATGAGTACCGGGTGGTAGAGAACACAGATGAAGCGTGTCGGGTAGATTTCTATTCCGTACATAATCACAAGCTAGGTGACAAGATCGGCTCCACCGAGTGGACGATGGATAAAGCCAAGCGCGCGGGACTAAACGGTGCGAACTGGAAGAAGTATCCGGCAGCGATGTTATTCGCGCGCACGATTTCGGAGGGCTATAGAACCCACTGCCCCGACGCTTTGGGGTGCGCTGCTCCTGTTTACATCGAGCAGCACGGTGAGAGTGAGATACCTCGCGAGTATATCGCTTCTGAAATGGTTGATACCACCGCGCGAGTGGTTGAAGATAAAGTTGATGAGGTGGTTGAGGATAAGGACCGCAAGTCATCGAATCGAGAAGTGGATAGAGCTTGCTTACAAGGCAGAAGCATCCACCTCGTGGAGCCGTGCGAGAAGGGTTCCTACAAGTGGTTTGAGATCGCGGTCGAGGGTGATGATCGTAAGTTCACGACGTTCTCGGAAACCATGAAAAAGGTCGCCGAGTCGGCAAAGATCGAATCGGTTTTGTGCGACCTATTGGTAGTCCAAATCGAGAAGGCGAACGGCCAAAGGTTTTGGAACTTGAAGGAAATCGAGATCAAAGAGGGGGGCGAGGATTGCCTACTCTCTACCAGTTAAGCGAAGACATAAAGTACATATTGGATCTTGCTGATGAGGATGAGGATGAGCAGTCCCTTCGGGAGGCCCTGGAGAATTTAAGCGGGGAGTTCGAGGACAAAGCCGAGAGCATCGCTACCCTGGTTCAAGAGCTGACGGCTTTGAGTGTATCCCGAGATGCTGAGGCGAAAAGACTCATCAACCGCGCGAAGGTAGCTCTCAACGCTGCGAGAAGGGCGAAGGAGTACTTGAGAGAGAACATGAAGATGTGCGGAATGCGCAGCCTGGACACCAATCGGTTCCGAATAACGCGCTGCAAAAACAGCGGCAAGTCGCCTATCGATTTGATTGAGGACAAAGTTCCGGAGTCGTACAAGAACGAGACGGTGATTTCTAAAATTGACACCGAGCGAATTCGGGAAGAGCTTGAGCTTGGGACTGATTTGGAATTCGCCAAGCTCGCCGACCGTGGTGAGCATCTCAGGATTAAATAAGGGGAGACCATGAGCATCAAGAGTGTGGGGTACCGTAAGCTATTCCCCAGGTCCTTCAACCGGTTTGACCGAAGTCGCAACAAGCACCGAGAGATACCTTCAAGCATTGAGGAGGAACTTTTGGAGTACCTGGAACACAGACAGAGACCTAGCAGTTGTTTTGTGCGCTTCGTACTTTGCAACGACTTGCGTAGCGCCGTAACGAATGGGGACCGAGTAGAGTTGGCCTGCTTGGAGCTACTCGTGAAGTTTTTGGTCGATCATGCTCCGCGCGCAAGCTGGGGCTCTGTTAAATCGTTCGAGTTTTGGGTCAAGAAGAGCGGTGGATTCCATGTCTAAGAAACTCCCCGCGATACAGTTCTACACGGGTGACTGGCTCAAGGACGAAGGCGTGAACCTGTCGAGCCTTGCGGCGCAGGGTCTATGGATCAATATGCTTTGCTACATGAATGCGTCTTCCGTTCGAGGCACTTTGACGAAGGCAAACGGGGAGCCCATGTCGGTGTCTGATTTGGCGCACCTGGTCCGGATAGATGAAGACGAGTGCCGGGAGCTTTTGGATGAACTGGTCAGCAACAATGTTCCGAGCGTGGAGATGGGCGCTTGCGGTCCAATGTACAAAAGCCGACGTATGTTGGCGGACGAGGCGATGAGACAAAGGTGTGCCGAAGGTGGTCGCAAAGGGGGGGGCAACCCAACCTTTCAAAACAACCAGCAAAGGTTGAAGGGGTCTTCATCTTCATCTTCACTTTCAACTTCAACTTCATCTTCAACTTCGATTGATATACCCGACAAATGGAGCTCTGTAGTCTTTGGCAAAGACATCGAAGCGGCGGTCGATGTGGTGTACAAGTCGATACCCTCTTCGCGTCGAAAACAACCGTCGACGGCCAAGTCAGCAATCAAATCCGCGATCATACGGAAATGCGAATCAGGGGAGGGTGACATCGGAGCCGCTGCCTTTGAGTTGGTCGAGACGGTGGGGGTCTATTACAAGAAATCCGTAGAGGGTACAGGAGAGTTCTTTGTGTACCCCGCTCGCTGGTTCAACGAGGAGAGGTACAACGAGTCAGAAGATTCCTGGAACGGGCGCGAGAAGGCAAGGAGCGGCCTCTGATGGATAGTTGGGATACCAATCGGTCGCTCATCAACGGTCTCTGGCCGGAGGCGGATTTCACGAGCCATGAACGGTCCCTTTTCAACCAAGCCTTCCGCCAGCTTAACCAGAGATGGTTGAGGGAAGCCATAGAGAGGACCGCCATGGTGAGAACTTCCAAGAAACCATATATCGCTTGGATAAAGGAAAACTTTAAAGCGATAAAAGAGGAGGAGTCCGTCACAGATTTCCGATTGGATATACACAAGAAGAACAGCGGTGACTCTCTCTCAAGAGAAAACGAGTTCCAGAATTGTCGCGATCTCATCAAGACGTTTCCCGATGAGCGATTGAAGGAGCTTGCTGAAAAAGTTAGACGAGCAACCGGAATATCGATAGACGTCACGGTTGACGTAGACGAGTGGTCAATGATGGCCGTCGGCCTCATGGCTGGGGTTATTGAGAAAGGGTATACGTGAACGAATTAAAACAAGAACCGGCGGACTTGCCCTCAGAAATAAAAGTTCTGTTGATAGATTTAGTACTAGAGGGAATTGTCACTTGGGAAAGGAAGTACGACGGTTCCGCATTTCGACTTACGGATGCAGGAGAGCAATTCCTGGAAAATTGGATCTTGGATAATGACGTTGCCTCTGATTGATGTGACAAAGGAAGCCGGGCGTCTCAAGGCATACCACTGGTCAAATGAAAATTCGACCGTGTCACAACTAAAGGGGAAATGCTTGGAAGGGTGCAAGGAAATACTCAACGAGCACGATGTAACTTGGGACGAAATCAGATATGACCGGGACTACAAGACCTCCAAAGCAAAACAACACGTTTGCGCATTCATACACCTGGCGCTCTTGAGCGTCATGTCGGAGGTCGAAATGAGTGAGCTGACTGGAATAAAAAGAACAAGCTTCCGATATTGCAGAATCGCGTTCTTTGAAAAAAACAAAGACCAAGGCAATGAGCAGAGCGCAACGTGATAAAGGGAAACGGGTAGAACGAGCAGCGGCCCACGCATGGACGAAAGTCACTGGAGCCGACGCTCGACGTACGCAACAGTTTTGCGGTAAAGATGGGGACGGGGATATCAACGCGCAACCAGGTATACATTTCGAGGTGAAGGGACGAAAGAGAATCTCATCCGTTAGGTTCTACGAGCAAGCCAAATCTGACTCAAAAATCAACGATGTGCCGATAGTCTTGATGAAGGAAGACCGGGGGCCGTTCTTCGTTCTCCTTCAACTGGATGATCTCGTTGAATTTGCGGAGTTGATAAGTGCAGCCCGGAGAGAAAAGGTCTGACCTCTGGTCAGTGATTCAGACCATCGTGTTGATTGCGACCGCAAGCGGAATCTTCCTTACTCTCGGACGGAGAGATAAGGAAATCACATACAACTCCGCACAACTGTATGAGCTACGGCTCATCAGTAGGGACCTGGTCAAGTCACAAGTCCTTTCCGGAGCGAATGACGAAACACATTCGGAAACGCTTCGGGAATTGCGACGGCGAATAGAAAAACTAGAAGACGGGCGGAAATAAATGGGAGATCATCTCTCAGAGATTGCCATGACATTGGCAACCCCTTTGATCGTTGGGTTGTTTGGGTTCCTGTGGAGGGTCAACTCAAAACTTACCGCACTAGAGAAAACCGTAGAAGCGAGCGATAGGAGAATCACCTCAAACGCTCATCAGCTACGCACACACTTTGAAAAAGCTTTTACGATCCGAAAAGATACGCAATGAAACCCATTTCTCCAGCGGCCATAGCCGTCATATCACTCATGCAATTCTTGTACGGGTGCGCCTTTGACGCGAACAAGGCGACCCTCTCGGGAAAAGCGTCCCAAGTTATGAATCAAGCCGTGGAAGAACCGCACAACCTTTCCGTGCTCAGCGTTACGGGGGGGCTTTGCCTGTTGGCGGGAATGGTGCTCCTGGTCGTGACCGCTGGACGCAAGGGGTGGTATCCGTCGATAGGGGGAGTAGTACTCATCGTGTTGAACTTCGTCGTGTCGAAGTACAGCGACTTTCTCTTTTACCCGTTGGTCCTTTTTACCGGGATGATTTCAGCGGCTTGGACTTACAAGACCGTGAAACAAATACTCGTGGAGAAAAAAGCAAAATGAACACGCTACTAGCTTTAGGTATGGGATTTTTCGGAACAATCTGGGGCGTCGTTTTGATGTCCGCCGGTGCGTTCCTTTGCGGTGTCATGTTCAAGGATTGGTTTTTGAAGCTCATCACGGGCGGAAAATGGCAAAGGTGATCGAATGGTAGTTCCCATCCTGTTGTGGTCTTTGTTTTTAATGACACACCACGACACATCCGGGGAGGGGTGGTCAATTCAGTTCGATACCGAACAGAGTGGTCCGAGATTTGTAGTGAACGGAGAGGCATATCTCCACTTTGACGAAGAGACAGAACAAACGTGTATCAATTATTGCTTCGATGTACCTGAAGGGGTCTTGTCCGGACCAATCATCTCAGGGCATCCCGGCGATGCGGTGCTTCCGTTTGACCTAGTAAGGCATGGAAACGGACAAGTGGAAATCGAATGGTGTGAAAAACCAAGTGATATGCAAACACTACCCGTGTCCGTGCCCAGGGGGTTCTCCTTTTACATAGTGAGGCAAACATACGGGCCGGATGACCTATTGGAACTGCTGGCACAATGGGGGCAAGCCGATAGCGTTTGGGATCTAAACAACGACGGTACGGTCGATGGTAAAGACCTGGCGCTGGTCATCGGGAACTGGGAAAACGACAACGATGAGGGATCGCCGTAAAGCAAAAATTGCAGTCATATCGTGTTCGCATGCCCCATTTACCCCGCCAGATACCAAGAGGTGGGTGCTGGATACCTTGGCCAACATCCAAGGAATAACCCACTTCGGGCATTTGGGGGATGTGTTCGAGGGAGCTGCAGCAAGCATACATGCCAATGAATACGGGCACGACCTAGAAGATGAGTTCGAGCAAGGGGCGAAACTTCTGAAAGATATACGGTACGTACTGCCCGATGATTGCAACCTGTGGATCAATACCGGAAACCATGACGATAACTTGATAACGGAAGACCCCAGACGAGTTCCCAAGTCGCTACGGTCATTGACGAACTGGCAAGACCATCCAGAATTCGGGGAAGAGTTCAACAAGTGGACCTGGTTGCCGTACAACAAATCCAAAGGGGCGATCTACCGAGTAGGGCAATGCCACTTCTGGCATGGATTCGATGCCGGAGCATCGTCGTGCGAATTGGAAGGCATACAAATGATCTCGCTCGCCGGGTGGATACCCTACTCACTCGCCGTTCGAGGACATACTCATAGGCCAATACCGCCTACGCAAGCCTATAGGACGAAGAGAATACCCCTACCATATTGGTATGCTAACGTCGGAACGTGCGGGCCTCTAAATCCAGAATGGGCCAAAAGGAAAGATACGTCTTTGTGGGGAACGGGAATGCTCATTGTGGAAGCAATTTGGGACAAGCCTTCCAGGTTGAACGGTAAATGTTGGGATGCCGAACTAAGGAGGATGCCGAAATGAAATCCCCCTCCGAAAAGATGCAGGAAGAAATTAAAAAGCACGTCTCATATTGGCAGACCGAGTTCGATATGGATAAGTGGCAAGTTGCCGGGGTCATGTTCGACATAGCTATGGACGTTCTTATGGTCATCGAGGGCGATGATGATGAGGACGATGGATAGACCAGATGAGCAATCCCAAAGATAAACCCAAGATAGAAATCGGGGACGATTTGGGACTGCATGAACAGATGCAACCTACAGATATCCCAAAGTATGACGATGACGATGATGAGGGCGGGTAGTGGTAAAGAAAAAACAAGGTACCGCAAAAAAACAACCATCTTGGAAAAGTTCAAGGGCCAGGTCACACCGTAAGAGACTGGAAAAAATGTCCGACCGGTCAGTCATACAAGTCCATAGAGCAGCGACCATTATCATCGAGGACTGTACGAAAGATAGAATAGAAACGGATGATAAGATGGACGTTGCGTATGCTCTCGATCTTATGGCCGACTGTATGGGTATCGTTCAACATAGGCTTCAGATACAAAAGAACAAAACAGGAGCTAAGGAAGAACGGAACCACCCCAGCAACTTAGGACGGAAGAGCATCGTGAAGAATAAACCAGGCAAAAGTCGATAGCATGGACAGAGAGAGAAAATTCGAGTCAACGGTCTCTCTCCCGGATTTGTCAGGGGGTAAGGGGGGCCTTGCGACCGGGGATAGAGAATCTCTCCGAATCATTAAGCAGGCCGTTACCAGTGGGTGGGACATACCACCGGAATGGAAGGACTCTCTACCAAATTTGTGTATGGGCATCGCTTGCGATGAGCTGAGGGGAGACCGCGAACGGTTGAGGGCTATCGAAATACTCCGGGCGATGCAGCGCGATAACCTCGACGCTGCCCAGGTTTTGGACAAGGTCGAGCGCCTCGATGTGGGTCAAGCCACGGAACGGATAGAGTTGGGGCCTATCGAATGGAAGCCCAAATAGGTGAGGACAAACTCTCAGAAGCGACTCATCAGTGGGCGGCTCTTAGGTTGTCGTCTTTCCCGCTATGGGAATTTGAGGACATCTGGGATGAAGCATATCTCCAAGCCTGCGGGATACTGAAATTGCAGGATCCCAACAGGGGGAATCTCAATACCTTCCTGCGGCTTCGTCTCTACGAAAGAGTAAGGCCGCAATATCTCAAAGACCTAGGGCACGTGCTGACCAGGAAAAGGGTGAACGGTAAATATGAGACGAGGTCTAGCTACCCATTTGCGCGGTCTCTCAAAGAGACCGACGTACTTCAGCATGTACAAGATAGCCCGATAGAGATTCCTGACAGCCTATCTTTAATTGAGAGAAGAACGGTGGATCTCATGATGAGGGGTCTGTCTCAAGTGCATGTTTCACGGATGGAGGGGGTGTCGGAGAGCGCCATAGCTTCGCGGCTGAAGAGGATGCGGACTCGATTGTATGATTGAGACCATGATTCCCGCCCTCAAGCTACCCTCTCCCTACAAAAAACAGTATGAGGCCATAGCAGACCCCGCCAGGATTGTAGTCATCGAGGCTAGCACCAAATCAGGCAAGACCGCCGGGTGCCTGATGTGGATGCTGCAGCGAGCTTGGAACAACGGACCCAACCGGACATACTGGTGGATAGCCCCGATCTACGCACAAGCCAAGAATATCGGGTTCATACGCATGAAGAACATGCTCAAGCAGTGTGACCCGAACAGAACTATCTGGTCCTCCAATGAGGGGGACTTGTGGGTCGAGCTTTTCAACGGTTCACGGATATGGTTCAAGGGGGCAGACAATCCAGACAGCCTGTACGGCGAAGATGTGTATGGGGCTGTCATTGATGAGGCTTCCCGATGCAAAGAGGATGCTTGGGTTGCAGTGCGCTCGACATTGACAGCGACACAAGGACCGGTACGCATCATCGGAAATGTCAAGGGGAGAAGAAACTGGGCATACTTACTAGCTCGACTCGCTGAGGGTGGGGAGGCAGACATGGGGTACCACAAACTCACCGCGTACGACGCGGTCGATGGCGGGGTGTTACCACTTGAAGAGGTCGAAGCAGCAAAGCGAATCCTGCCTGACCACATATTCCGGGAGCTATATCTAGCGGAGCCCTCTGATGATGGGGGCAACCCGTTCGGCATCTCTGCAATTGAGGCATGCGTCAAACCCAAATCAGAGCAAGCACCGGTGTGCTTTGGAGTCGATTTGGCCAAGTCTATTGATTACACAGTTGTGGTTGGATTGGACGATGAGGGTAGAGTAGCCACATGCGAAAGATGGCAGGGTACAGATTGGAAGACCACGATTGAGCGAATACACGGACTGGTCGGGGAAGAACGGTGCCTTGTGGACTCGACTGGACTTGGTGATCCAGTCGTGGAGCAATTACAAGCCCACATGCCACAGGTTGAGGGGTTCAAGTTTAGTGCGCCAAGCAAGCAGCAACTTATGGAAGGCCTGGCGCAAGCAATTAGCAAACAGGATATCTCCTACCCCGACAACTGGCTACGAACCGAGTTGGACATCTTTGAATACGAGCACACCAGAACCGGTGTCCGATACTCAGCTCCGCAAGGAAGCCATGATGACGGAGTCTGTGCGCTTGCGTTGGCTGTTCGATCACAGGCGCAACTAAACACCGGATTTTCCTACAGGGTCTTCTAAATGCTTCAACGTATCAAGTCACTCTTCAGTCCGAAACAATACTTTCAATCATCGATACGCCTTCTTGATAGAGGGGGAAGGCATGGGTCCACTTCCCCTCCGTTTAGCTATAGGCATTCGGTGCATGAGTTCCGGTCCTGGGTTTATGCGGCTGCAATGATAAATTCCAACGCGGTCGCGGCAACTCCCTTGCGGTTGTTCGCCCGGCGGTCGATCGGGAAGAAGGGGTTGTGGCGCACTCGACCAGTTAGTCACAAAAGGCTCGACTACTTAAACGGTGATATGGGCGGAGACTATTCGCCATCTCGGTCAGTCATGTCCAAGGTCATGGATATGGGTGATGACATGGAAGAGATCACCGAGATGCACCCTATCAAGGAGTTGTTGCAGAAGTCCAACCATGTCTACAACGGATTCGACCTGACAGTGCTACGAACCTTGTATCAAGAGTTGACCGGCAACGCATACCTGCATCCGATTATAGATGAGCAGATAGGGGTACCGGTTGAGTTGTGGCCCATGCCGTCTCAATGGATGCAGGTCATCCCTTCGGTCGACAACTTCATCGAGGGGTACAGCTATGGACGCAACGATGTCGAGGCTATGCGCTTTGATGTCGATGAGGTCGTGCATTTCAAGCGACCGAACCCCGACAACCTGTTCTATGGGTTGGGCAAGGTAGAAGCAGCATGGGGAACGGTTCAAGCCAACCGAGCAGTTCATGAGATGGACTTGGCGACATACGAGAACCATGCCCGGCCAGATTATGCGGTGATCGTCAAGGGGCCGCACAAGAGGACAGACCTGGACTTGTTCGAGCAGCATGTATCCGAGCGATTGCGTGGCACGAGAAAGTCGGGCCAGTTCTTGGCTATGTCGGGAGATGTCAACTTGACGCCTCTGAACTTTCCGCCCAAGGATTTGGCGGGTCGTGAAGAGATTGTTGAAGAGATCGCGGCGGTATTTGGTGTGCCGGTTTCGATGCTCAAGGCAAATGACCCCAACCTCGCAAGTGCACGTGCGGGCTTTGCGCAGTGGCGCGAATCGACCATCTTGCCTCTCCTGAGAATGGACGAGGATGTGCTGAACCAGGTGTTGTTGCCTATGTTTGGCATTGAGGAAGACGCTTGCCTTGCTTATGACAACCCGGTCCCATCAGACAAGGAGTACGAATTGCGCGAACGTCAGGCCGCTGTTTCTGGTGGTTGGCGTACGGCGAATGAAGCACGCAAGGAAGAGGGGAAGGACGAGGTTGATGAGGAGATGGCCGACGCTCTGATGGTCGGCGGTATGCCGCTCGGTGCTGCTGCCGGGATGGGCATGGGTATGGGTATGGGAATGGGTATGGGCGCAGGTATGCCGCCAATGCCTACGGGGAACGGTGCTCCCATGCCAATGATGGAAGAGGAACAGGCCCCAGCATTGCCTGAGCTTCCAGCGGCAGAAGGTGAAAAGCAGGAGCCAGAGGTAGAGCAGAACTTTGCTCTCAACGGTGCTCAGATTTCTAGCATCGTCGAGGTGTTGCAGAATGTCTCATCTGGCATCATCTCTCGTGACGCGGCCATCGAGGTAATCGTTGCAACTGGTGTGGCTCGTGAGCAAGCCCAGGCAATGGCATCCAGTCAGCAAGAGGACGCGGCACCGGTCGAGGCTGCTGAAGAGGTCGAGCAAGACCAAGAGCCAGAGACATTGCAGAAGAGGTTCGATGCTTCAATGGGCTTGGGTCATCTTCGCGAACGTATCAAGCATTGGATCATCGAGAACAAGTCGTCCATCTCGGTCGGCTCTGTCATCTCTGGTGTGTACGATACGAGTATGCAAAGCGTCCGCATGAAGGTGGAATAGCATGGGCAAGGTACGCATCGGTCCAAACTCATACGAGGTTTTGGTCAAGGCTGAGGACTGCGGTACTGGTGCTGGTGGGTTCAAACCGGGCAACGACTGCGCAGCGGGTAGGGGGTCGGCAGGAGAAGGCGAAGAAAACAAGCCAAAGACGGCGAAGCAAGAGGCAATTCAAGAGCATCTCCAAAAGAGAGAGGACCGCAAGAACGAAAACCTCGAGAGGCAAAAAGGTCGGCTCTTGGATGAGAACACGGACGAAGTGACTCAACCCTTTGAGCCAGTTGAACCTTCAGAAGCGTCCTCAAACAACTACGACAACGAGATGTCTCAACGATCCATATTTCCGCGCCCAATTCCTGAGAACAACGCTCAAGTGACGCCAGAGGCAAAGGCTCAGTGGTCGAAATGTCACGAACACTCCGAAGCCTTCATGGATTATGTGCAAACAGAATACCCAGAGTTAGCCGAAGGACTTATCCCCGGCGATACAGCCCACAACAAGAAAGTGCGCAAGCAACTAAAACTTGCGGGCGAAGATGCAGTCGAACAAGTCAAGGGGATGAGATTGCACTTGTTGGAACAAGGCATATACATATCCAATGATGAGACCGAAGACGTAATCCGCAAACAAGTAGTGAAAAGTCTCAAGGACGGCAATTTCAAAAAAGCAACGAATATCCTGGCGAATCACACCAACGTCTACGCTGGGATCAAGAACGGAGTGAGCCTGATTGAAGAGCGGTTCAGAAGTACAGGTGCGAAGCCGCCAGACTTCTCGGAACTGAGTTTCATTGTCACGCACGAAAAAGCTACCACTGATGACGGAAAAACCCCATCGTCAAAAGCTATGAAAGGCGGTGTTGCAGGGCATTACGACAGCCTCAACAAGCACATTGTTCTTGACGCCCAAGACGTGAACTCAGTTATACCTGATAGGAAATGGCTTCATGGGAGCAGTGGAAATGGTCCTGTGGGAATGGTCGTTCACGAAATCGGGCATCAGCTTCATCACAGAAAACTGGCAAACCTTTCCGAGCATGTGAAACCCGGAAACGACGTGACACAAATGTTTGCGTCAGCTAAATTGTCTGGTGACGAACGGATTAGAGCTTCCAAAGTCGAGAGGTTGACAAGCCTCATGTCTGATCGCATCGACAAGTTGACTTCCAAGAAGCCCTACGACCCCAGGTTGCCCTCTAACATGAGGCAACTGGTCTTTGAAGGCAAACACCTGAAGACTGCGGCAAAACTCGGTGGTTACGCTAGGACCAAGTGGGAGGAGTTCGTGGCAGAAGCGTTCTCTCTCAAGATGTTGAGGCCGGATGAGTGGAAAAACATAGGTGATGATGTTCACAAACTGTACAACGATTTGGGCGGTCCGTGATGACACAAATAGCACCCCCGGAAACTCTGGAAGACATTGACAAGTTTATCGAAGACTACGTCCGCACGGAGGTGTATTTGTATGGGACAAAGCCTAGTCAAGAAAAACTAGAGCAAGTTCGACAGGTTGCAGAAGAACACGTTGCCGACAACTCCAACACCACCAAGTCCTACCGCGTCACCCTCAAGGCATCAGACTGTGGATCACATGGCGGACCTGGTGGTGGCTTCACTTCTGGCAACAGTTGTGCAGAGGGAAGAGGCGGCTCGGGTACTGCTGAGAAAGAAACGCCAAAGACCGGAAAGCAGCAAGCACTAGAAAATCATCACAAAAGGCGGCAAGAAGACAAAGACGATTACATCGAGCTTGAAAAAATGCGACTTGACGGTATGGATATCGAAAAAGATACAAGCGCGTTCAACCAGTACGATGGCAGCAAAGAAAACCTAGAAAGATATGAAGAGCTAGGTAGGAAAGCTGAGTCTGATGGCCCATTATCAACCGACGAAAGCAAGGCTAGGTATTTACGAGCGCACGACGTAGTTAGTGACAGAATCGACGAGTTAGGCCCGGAATATGTCGAGCTTTTAGCAGACGGCTTTGTTCCAGGTGACGCAGAGCATCAAAAAACAAGGCGCGTGCAGGCAAATAAACTAGCAAACGACATGGGCGAATTGGTTGACGGGGCAAACAGGAACCTTTTGGAAAAAGGCATCATGATTGATGCTGAAGAAGCAAAGTCATCATTCAAGCCCATAGCAGGCACCATTGTTTCTGATATGGATACAGGCATTTCCAATCTTGAAATGAAAGTTGCTGAAACACTAAACGCGCAAACGTCAATTGCAGACGCGACCCAAATGGTAGAAGAGGCTTTCCGAAAAACAGGTTCGGACAAACCCGACTTTTCTGATCTGAAGTTCAAGTTGACAAACGAAAACGCAGTAGATCACAACGGCCTGACTACAAAAAGTGGTAGAGAAGTGTCTGGCGGCGTTTTTGGTAACTACAACTCTGCAACGGGCGTGATTACTATTGACACTGATGAGGCAACGCTGGCAGTGCCAAAAACTTGGACTGCGGGATCTTCTGGTGAAGGTACTGTAGGAATGGTGGTGCATGAAATTGGACATCAACTACACCACAGGAAGTTGATGAACAAATACAACCCCTACAAGTCTGCCAACTCTGATGATTTATCAGCAGCAGGCAAACGGCACAAGTATCAGAACTTCCACAAATTGACGGATTTACACCTTGGTACAAACGTGAAGCGCAACATGGGCTTGGGAGATCCCACAGAAATAGATAGCCCGTTTCAAAGAAAGTATGGCAAAGCACAAGCTAAAGTTGGAAAATATGGACTCACAAACTACCAAGAGTTTGTAGCCGAGGCTTTTGCTATGAAGGTGTTGAAGCCGGATCGTTGGAACTCGAAAGAGATGGCTGATGTTCGTGAACTCTACGATATTTGCGAGGGTCCGTGATGGCTCAAGTAGCATTGCCAGAAACCAAAGATGACATTGATGAGTACCTTGACTCGTATGCAAGAGCGCAAGAGGCAATGTCAGGCGAGGCACCAGACAAAGAAGAAATGGCGCGTGTCAGGGATCTTGTTGAAGAAGGATTGGGCGACCGCAAAGCCAAGTCCTATCGCGTCACCCTG
>TARA_R110000824_G_scaffold10866_5_pt1 | contig 14064 bp, 13 predicted proteins | sample TARA_R110000824 | Tara Oceans TARA_R110000824 (sample SAMEA4397747) | marine metagenome | biome: Polar Biome; feature: [MES] marine water layer (ENVO:01000295) within the mesopelagic zone...; material: water (ENVO:00002006), including particulate matter (ENVO:01000060) such as...... | reverse complement strand
TTGTCCTCACCGGGTGGCTCTGATACACAAATTCAGTTTAACGACGGGGGATCGTTCGGTGGAGACAGTGACTTAATATGGCACAAGACCCATAATCTATTAACTGTAAATGGAACCGGGGTTGTTGATAGAATAGGGGTAAATGATTCAACCCCAGATGCGATGGTTGGTGTTGTATGCGCAAACGCTACTGACATTGGCCTAAAAATAGAAATGATGGAAACTCAGTCAGTGAACCCCCTTGAGATTGTACATTCGGACGGAACCCCCCGCTTTAGCACTGACATGGCGGGAGATATTAGCTGTGGCGCCATCAGTGGCTCTGGGGCTAATTTCATACTGGGTAGAACAGATATTAGCCCCACGATACGGGTGGCGGCCGGTGGAAACAATTTAAATCTCAGAAATCCCAACTCGGATAAAGATATTGACTTAGATGTTCACCACAGCGGCGGGGCGATCAATTTTAGGGACTATGATAATTATACAGATTATTTTCACTTCAAGATGCGAGTAGCATCCAATCCTAATGGAACGGGGATGTTTATCAGGAGCCGGGATAATACCAGCATCCTAACGCAGTGGCAGTCTTCAGGGGGTACTCCTGTGGCGATGGTCAATCCCACGGGGGCTATCAGTGGCCAGCACTTCATTTTCGGGGACGGAACAACACAATCGACCGCCTCGGCAGGAGGAGGAGAAGGGGCCCCTACAGACGCCCAGTATGTAACTCTGGCCTTAGATGGAGATTTAAGCGCGGAAAGAGTTCTAACATCAAGCACTGGCATTCATATTGTAGACGGGGGAGCGAACGGTAATGTTACAGTAAGTGTGTCTGGTTCTACCACAAGCCAGCTCGGCATTGTGCAGCTTCAGGACTCGGCAACAGACGGCACTATCGACAAAGCCATAACTCCCAATGCCGTTTACGACATTCAGACCACCCTTCAAACGAACATCAACACTAACACGACCAACATATCGACCAACGCTACCAACATCTCGACCAACACGACCAATATCGCCTCAACTGGGGCGACTAACGCTGCCCATATCGCGACTGTCTCAGGGCTATTGTCGTCGCCGGGCGGCTCCGATACACAAATTCAGTTTAACGACGGTGGGTCGTTTGCGGGAGATAGCGACCTAATATGGAATAAGACCCACAACCTATTAACTGTAAATGGAACCGGGGTTGTTGATAAGCTAGGAGTAAATGATGCAACTCCCGGCGCCATGCTGGATATTGTCTCGGACGACGCCAATACCATTGGGTTGATTGTTGAGGGACACGCAAGCCAAGCATCCGACTTACTCAATCTTAACAGCAGTAGTGCTAATTTACTTGCAGTAGACAAAGACGGCTTCCTTGGTATTGGAGTGGATCCTTCCTACGTCTTGCATATTGATAAAAACCCCGATGCCAGCGCGTCTAACCATACTCTTATATATGCAAGGGGCGGCGACAGTACCAAGAATAGCAGCTTTGAGTTTGCGGCTGGAATTGGCGATAGCAATAATAGTGCAATATTTAAACTTATAGCGGGCACTGCTGGAAGCTCTTATATGTATTTTGGAGACACAGACAGTGCGTCTGTCGGACAGTTTCGATACCAACACAGCAGCAACACTCTGTTTGTGAAGACAAGCGCCTCAAACGCTGTTGCTTGGGACAGCAATCAAAAGCGGCACGACTATGCCGGAAGCTACATGGACATCGAGTCCAACACTGATGCTAGCACGGTTACATTTGACTTGGATGAGTCCAATATTCATACCGTTACCGTTACAGCCGACAGAACTTTTGCAGTAAGCAACGCGGACATTGGTCAGCGGTTCATGATCAGGGTGCTTCAAGACGGTACGGGTGGCCATTCGGGAACTTGGTGGAGCACGATCAAGTGGGCCGGTGGTACTCCTCCCGTACAGCCCATCGCTGGTAATGCGGAGGCAAACAAGGCCCAGCTGTATGGCTTCCTATGCACGTCTGCTGCTAACTATGATGGATTTGTAATAGGAACAGGAATAGCATAATGACACAATACGCAAGTCCAAATGGCGATAACGTAGACGGCAGCTGGACAAACAGAACTGGAGGACAAGGGGCCCTTAATTCGAATATCAGGAAGGATACTGGGGATGGAACCTATATTGTGTCCGAGGACACGGGGAGCACGGATACTTGCGTCTTTGAGATACAGAACGGCGATGATCCAGCCAGTGACTCCGATCATATTGTGAGGTATCGTGCGAGGTCCACCGACGCTATGTGGATGGGCGTTCTCCCTTTGACGGTTTCACTCTATCAGGACTCACTCGATCCGGAGGACAACCCGATCTGGACGAACACCAACAATAGCTTAGCAACCAGCTTAACTGACTACAGCTTTACCCTATCCGATCCCGAAGCTGCGAAAATCACTGATTATGACGATCTACAGCTGTGGTTCACAAGAGGAACTGTAATGATGGGGGACAACATACATATTACTGAGGCATATTTTGAATATCCCGATGCATCTGCCCCACCAGCACCTGCCGCAGTAGCTAAAAATCAACCAGAAGCCTTTATAATGTTTGTAGATTAAGGTAATGTATGTTCGGCTTTCACTCCATATCTGAAGCCCCCTTCTCTTCTTTAGCAGAAGAAGCGGGCGTAGTCACCAGCCTAAAGATGCCGGTTGAGATAGTCTCTTCTATTGAAGCTATTCTAGTATCTAGAAAGATGCCAGTAGAGCTTATAGGTTCCCTCGTAGAGTCTCGCAAGATTCCAGTTGAATCTCTCCTTCAGACATTGTCTACGTTCAATTTGCCGATTGAATTTTTAACCGAACTTGTTGTAGCTCGCAAAATTCCCGTAGAATATTTAGCCGAGCTCATTGTAACGCGTAAAATTCCTGTTGAGCATCTTCTTTCTATTCTCACCAACCGAAACATACCGATTGAGATTAAGACGGATGTAGTTTTAAAGACCTTTAGTCTTCCCATAGAAGTTGTGGGCGCAGAAGTAGGTGTCGAGGGTCTAAAATGGGTATTAACTAGTAGAAACGCCACTTGGACCATTAGTTCAGAGCTATTAGAGTTGATCTGGGAACTGGATTCCAGAAACGCTGAGTGGATAATAAGCTCTGATCTAAAATCTATTTGGCAACTTGATTCTAGAGATTCCAACTGGAAGCTATAGAATAATGTATAGGAGATAAAATATGAGTGTCAGTGGCGCAGATTTAGTCATTTATATGGCGATGAATAAGCCTACCAGTGACTCCACCCTAGCGGGGGGTGATATAAATAGTTCTATAAGAGCCACTTTTGACGATCCCTCGTCCACGGTTGCCATTAACTTTTTAAGCACTAGTGCGATAGACGTCCAAGACGTATCGGTAACCGGCAGAAATGCTGGAGGGACCATAATTGGCGAGACCGTTACTCTTAATGGCACAAACACCGTAGCCACCTCTAATACTTACGAAAGAATATTAACGTGCGTTCTTTCATCTGGAGCAGCAGGGGTTATCACAGCTAGCGGAAATGGAGTTAACAAGCTCACCGATATTCCGGTTGCCGAAAGTGGTTTTTGCAGACCATTTTATGATGCTACGGCATCTTCTTCTGCCAGTAAAACTCTGTATGACAAAGTCTTCGTAAAAAACAATAACGGGACTAGCACTTTAAATAACGCTACTCTAATTGAGGTTAGTAGCGGGCTCTATTCGAAAATTGATTTTGGATTAGAGGCTATACAGAATTCCAGCCAAACAGTTACAAATAGAACGACGGCCCCGACTGGCCTAGCGGGAGTAGCCCTAGTGTATGGGGCTGGCCCCAGTGGCATGGTTGGTGACGAGCTAGTCGCAGAAAACTATCAAGGAGTATGGCTCCAGCTCAGCCTGTCTGCTGGAGAAACCGCCACGAACAGTTATTATCAGGTCCAAGTCTCAGGTACAACGGCATAAAATATGGCAGTTACAGCAAATCAAAGACTGTGCAAGCAGCCCGCAGAGAAGCGACAGTTTACTATGGACTTTACGAATGTTCTTGGAACGTCCGAGAGTATTACTCAAATTTCTAGTGTTGCATCAGAAAAGGAGGGCGGCTACCTAACTGACCTTAACATCACAAGTACGGGAATTGCCGCTGGCTCTAAAAAGGTTACTATGTTTATTGAAAGTGGCACTCTTGGGAGTACCTATAGAGTAGAGGCTTTAGTTACCACTGACGCAAGTCAGATTCTCGAAGGCGATGGCATTCTCTTCATAACGGATATGTAAAAATGGCACAAACTTGGCAAAATACCAGCCTGATTATACTGCGCACGCTACTGAATGACGCAGGGTGCGATGCTGTGAGGTATCCCCCTCAACGACTTAGCGACTTGTTGATTACCGCCGCTTATTTTTTACCCCTCGATATCAATTTTAGCACCGACTTTGTAGTTAATGTAGAGGCCCGCACTATCACCCCCAATCCCATAGACCAGACTGACGGGGATGAGTTCATTAACTTTATGGTTTTAAGAGCCGCGTGCATGGCTGATGAGGGCAACTTTAGAACAGCCGCTCTGGCACAGGGGGTGTCCGCAAGACTTGGTCCAGCCTCTTTGACGACAAGCAATTACGGCCAGTACCTTCACATGCTCCTAGATGAGGGGCCGTGCAAAACATATGATCGCCTTGTTGAAGTTTACAACGTCAGCTACGAAGGATCCAAGGTCATTCGAGCGGTGCTTTCACCGTTTACGTCAAACAATTACGATCCCAGTAACCAGCTTGGCTCTTTTGGAGGATCCTCGCAGGCACAAGGCGGCGTTTATCCCAGATATCCTAACTACTAGAGAGGTTCATTATGGCTCTTGACGTTATTGCATATGCAATGTCAGGGACAGGACCATACGCGTCCACCACAATCAATAACGGGGGCGTCTTAGTCGGCTCTCCTCGCGGGAGTGGGTTTCTTGACACTAACTATACATTTGGAGAGGGTTACGCTGGGGCCGATACTTTGGCATCAACCCTTCCTGCCACAGGCACTGTGTACTCTACTTATGATACTAGATTTACTGGCTGTCCTCCCTGCATCTAAGGAATAGCTAACCAATGGTAAATCCATTTAGTGGTATCGTAAGCTCTGAGTTCAAAGACGTATTTAACAACGCTATGTCTGCCTTGTTAGACACTAGCGGTGTAGCTATCCCGTGCACTCTATATTATGGTATTACCAAGTACGAATCCTGCTCGAACTGTCTCTACGATCCCATAGGAAGGAAATCTTCTAACCGATATCTGAACGGAGGGCCCGTTCCCTTTATGTTTGGGGGAGTCTGCCCTTTATGCAACGGGGCAGGAAAAAGACCCGTTGAAACTAGCGAAGATGTCCATTTAGCCGTTGTATTTGAGCCCAGAGAATTCCTTGATATTAGAACCCCCGTAAACACAGCTGACGGCTACATACAAACAATGGGGAAGAAAAGCATGACCCCAAAGCTTAGAAGGGCGAATGAGATTGTAGTTGCAACCGACGTTTCCGGCTTTTTTTCTCACCGCTATCAAAGAGTAAGTGAGCCAGTTCCCATGGGGTTGGGCGATACAGAGTTTGTTATCTGTACGTGGAAAAGAGCTGGCTAATGGCATTCGATATATTTCTTGAGCTTAGTCCATCTTTTGATTCAGATTTGGAAAAATATCTCTCTAAAGAGTTCAGGAAACACTTAAAGAAAAAAGCACGACTCATCAGCCAGCGTATACAGGAGCCCCTTCAAGAGGTTGTGCGTGAATCTATTATAAGCACTCCCGAATACAGGTCTTTGCACGGAGGAAAGCTTCAAGGTGAGCTCGGGGTTCCATCTCCTGCTCTAAGAATAGAATCTGTTATTAACACGTGGATAAGCAATATTTTTGTCGAAGCCAAGGTAGACATAAGCCCCCTCCTATTGATTCAGATTGGATTTCTGGAACAGGGATATGCAGATGTTCTAGCTTTACCGGAAGCTTCCTATGACTACGCAAGGGGCACCATACCGTGGCTTCAGTGGCTTTTATTGGAAGGAGACAAGCGTATAGTGCGAAGCTATGAGTTCGCCCCCATCACTAAATACAGTCGGACGGGCCTCGGAATCATGGTCCCTAGCGGAAAGAGGGGGTGGCAAGTCCCTTCCGAGTTTTCAGGGACAGAAACTAACAACTTTGCCACAAGGGCCTTTGACGGTGTAGATACTAAGATAGAAAAGATAGTGGAGTCCGTCATGAGGGCTAGCATATGAGCTGCAATATAGATACTACGTTTACCAAGGTCGCTCAAATAGGGCAGACTCTATTAACCTCAGAACTAGAAGCTAACTTAAAAGGCTTTCTAGATTGGGCATTTCTTGGAATAGGAGGGTGGTTTGACGTCAACATACCAACCTCTGGGGCATGGGGAGGAGACTTTTCCACTTTAAGAGTCGTTGAAGACTTCGCGTACTCTTTAGGTCAGGTGTGGGAAGCGCCCCGTAAAGACTGGGTATGGGAGACCGGGACTCCATACTCAGGCTACAATCCGATAAATATTTCTGGCGTCTATGTAAATGGAGTGTTAAAAGAGACCGGAGACGCTACTTATGCCCACCACTACAACTATCCGTTGGGGCGAGTGATTTTCGATAATCCAATTTCTACCAGCGACACTGTAAAGCTTGACTATAGCTACAGAAATGTTCAGGTTTACATAGCAGATCAATCTCCGTGGTGGGATGAGCTTCAGTATAACTCTATGCGTGTTGATGATGCTACATTTGCAGAGATTGGATCGGGAAACTGGGGAATTTTATCCAATCACAGAGTGCAAATGCCCGCTATTGTAGTAGAGGCGGTCCCTCGTAGAACTTTTAAACCCTACGAATTGGGGAATATCAGTCAAATAGTTACTCAGGACGTAATATTTCATATATTAGCGGAGTCTCGGTGGTGGAGGAATCAGCTTATAGACGTTGTTTCTTTGCAAAAAGACAAGACGTTGCAGCTTTACGATACTGATAAAATCGCGGACGGCAATGTATTTCCCCTTGATTTTAGAGGGATGGTGGTCTCCGCCAGCAGTACTTACGACGCTCTTGTAAACGATGACGCTTACAAGTTTAAAACTTGCCGCATCACAGAAATGGGAATTACAGAGATGGAGTCGTATAATACGAGACTTCATGAGGGCACTGTCCGGGCAAGCTTGGAGCTCATTTTTTAAAATCTGGTGTATATCTATTTAGACCTTAACACCTAGCAAACTTTTCATGAAGAGCAAATAGGAGAGATTTGACCATGGCTAATAGAATTTATTTTGCGAACCAGCAAGTCGCGTTTCGCGCCAACGGAGATGCTGGGGCTAATGCTTGGGCAGCCGCCCACGGCGTACAATCGGTTGCCGTAACAACAACGTTTAACCTTGAACAGGCCTTTGAGCTTGGTCAACTATCTATTTATGAGAACATCGAAGGCGTTCCTGACGTTGAAGTGACCATGACCAAGGTTCTCGATGGCTACCCCCTTCTCTATACTCTTGCTACGAAGAACAACGCACTAGGCAGTCCGGGGCCTGACAATATTCCGCTGACGAGCCCGACCTTGGCTGGTCGTTCAAACGAAAAATGTATTGTTGCAATTGGGATTTGGCCCGACACCAGCGATCAGGCCAGCGGCACCAGTTACGTTCAGCAGATGGAAATGTCGGGCATGTTTGTTAGCTCTATTGGCTACAACTTCCCATTGGAAGACAACTTCACTGAAGACATTACCCTTGTTGGAAACGACAAGGCTTGGGCCGACGTCGACAATCCGGGCGACGCTATCGGTTGCGACAACCCCACTTGGGCTCTCAAGATGGCTACTGGTCAGTTTAATGGTTCTGATGCCCCCATAGGCACCGGAGAGATTAACCGTCGAGAGAACCTTGCGTTTGCCTCATCCGGTGAGGTCATTGATTCCGATGCTGGGGTTAACTTCTGTCGATTTCCGACAGAAATTCCGGGCGTGTCTTCCAGTGGCTGGATGTCTCCTCGGGACTCTGCCAACACCGCGCACTTGTCAAGTGTTACGGTTTCAACCGACTTGGGTCGCGAAGAATTGTTCGAATTGGGTACTCGCCAGCCTTACGCTCGCGTTGTGACTTTCCCAATCGAAGTAACGTGCGACATCGAGATGATCTCCCTGAGTGGTGACATGGTTAATGCTTTTGCCGATGGATGCGGAGGCAATGATCCTTGCACAGGGATCGTTGACAACCTCACCAACCAGATCATTCGGGTTGCAACCTGCGAAGGTACGAGAATTTATCTCGGTGAGAAGAACAAGCTGTCCTCGGTTAACTATGGTGGAGGCGATGCTGGCGGCGGTAACGTGAGTGTAACCTACAGTTATACAAACTTTAACGACTGCACGGTTATGCATCCGAGAGATCCCTCAACCGGCATTGTCTGGGAAGACCGTAAAGATTATCTCCAAGCATAAGATTATAGCGTCTGACTAAAAAGGGGGAGGGGAGACCCTCCCCCTTGTCAGTAGCTCTAGCGATAGCCCTTACAACATAAGGACAGGGGCGAGTTAACCTGCTGACTTTTTAAAGGAACAAGGGAACGGCTAATGGACGAGGCCCGCAAGAGCTTTCTGTATAATCAGATCATAAGCGGTCTTAAATTTTTGACAGTCGACGGCGTTCGGTACAAGCTGACTTCTCCCTCAAGGGAGATCAGACTTCTTGCCGAACACGTACATCAAGATGTGACCGCCTCTCTTAGATTCGACGATCTCATGACCGACCTTCAGTGCCATCAGTCCTTGATGAAGCTGGGGCTTTGGTCGCCTCCCGATGAAGAGGCTTTGAAAAAGCTAGAAAAACTTCTTGAGGATCAAAAGATTCGCCTATACAAGAGCGCGTTCGACGTTGGCTCTCAAGCGGGAATCAAACGTCAGATTGAGGGAACCAAAAAGGCTATCACGAGGTCCTTGTCTAGAAAACATTTTTTAGACACCTCTACCCTAAAACATCATGCGGATACGGTAAAACAGAAGTTTATGATTGCGATGTCTTTGAGAGATGATAATAATAGGCCGATTTACGATGAAAAAAGTTTCTGGAATTCCAAGTCAACTGTGTTAGAAAAGGTATATGAATCTCTTGAACGGTCTATAATAACAATAGAAGAGTACAGACACTTGGCAAGGAACGACCCTTGGAGGTCCGCATGGTCTGCGGGAAAGGAAAAGTCTCTTGGAACAGCTTCTGCCGACTGGACAGATGAGCAAAGGAATATAGTGGCCTTCTCTAGAATGTACGATGGGGCCTATCAGAGCCCAGACTGTCCCTCTGATATAGTCTTTGAAGACGATGACATGTTTGATGGGTGGCTGATAGATCAGAGAAGAACCCGCGATAAAGAGCAGGGTCAGAAACGCGCAGAAGTTGCAGGAAAGTGGAAAGATTCTGCTCAAGAAGTCTTTATAACAGCACCCACGCACGAAGACGCCCAGAATATATACGAGCTAAACGATCTCACGGCCAGAATGACGATCAAGGAGAGAACCGCCTCCATAGAGAAGCATGGTATGATAGAGGACAAGAATCTTCCAGACGTTCAAAGAGTCCTAATGACTCAAGCTAAAGACCAAATTTTAAACAGAAAATAAAGGAATCCTGCAATGGAAGATATTGACGGATATGATGAGTTTGAGCATTTTAAAGCGAAGTCTGAATCGCAGAAGAAGCATAAAGACGATCAATATAAAGACAATTCCAAACGTCGCTTGCTAAATAATCTAAAGAAGAAATTCGATACAACAATAATCGGTTCGTTAGCCGCTTTTGAGGAAAGATTTGGAGAGTTATGGGGCCATGGGCTACCGCCTGAAGAACTTGACGAGGATCAGCTATATTGGAGAGAGGTTTGGGCAGACACTAGATCTAAGATTTTAGATAACGGGAATGCCAATTTGAGAGCGGCTCAGAACGAGATTGCTCAGTACACACTTTCGTGGAACAGGTATGTTACACAGTTTTACTTAGACAGGAATGACTAGGAGTCAATAAAATGCCAGTAAATGACAGAAGAGAGTTTGAAGTTGACGGAACCACGTATGCGGTTCGAATTCCCAAGGTGCAGGACATCAAGGAAGCCAACGAGCTTCGTTCCCGCACGTTTAACGAGGCCCTTTCTCGCGGAGATCTTCTTAGAGACCAGCTTGAATCAGAGCTAAGAAAGAGATCTCTCTGGAACGACAATCGAGAGATGGAATACCAGACGCTTCGCAAGGAAGTGCTGGATGGTGAGTATCGTCTGGAGAAGGGTGGAATCAAGCTAAAGCAGGCAAAAGATGTTGCCATAGACATGTCTGAGAAGCGGGCAAAGATGGTAGATCTCCTTTCATCACGGACCGATCTTGACTCAAATACTTGTGAAGGGAAGGCCGATGCGGCCCGGTTTAATTTTCTCTTCGCCTGTTGTTTGGTGTATGATGAAGATGATACTCCTTATTTTCCCAACAAGTTGGACGACTATCTTGAGAACCAAGATGACCCCGTAGCACTACAGGGAGCTAATGAATATTACTATCTAATTTCCGGAAGCGACTCATTTGATTCGAATCTTCCCGAGCATGTTTTCTTGAAGAAATTCAAGTTTACAGATGACCAAAACAGACTAATCGACAACGAAGGCAGATTAATTGACCAAGAGGGCAAGCATATTGATGAGAATGGACTTTATATCAAGTGGAGCAAGGATGGCACTTCCACTTCCGTGGATGCAAACGGGAGAAAAGTTAACGACGAGGGTCGCTTTCAGGTAAAGTCCTCGCCATTCCTTGACGATGACGGGAGTCCAATCGACGATTCGAAATACGAAGAAGCAAAGCCAAAGGCTAAGAAGAGAAAGACAAAAGCAAAGAAAACGGTTAAGGTCGTAGCTGAAGAAGATGCTGAGACTGAGGTTGAAGAGGTAGAAGCTGTAGCTGAAGAGGCGGAAGCCGAAGAAGCCGAAGTTTCTTGATTGATGCGTGGATAGTGGTCATACCGGACGGCAGTTTAACTGTTTGAAGGTATGGCCATTTTTTATTGTGTGAGGTAATTATGGCGTTTAATATTAATGCGCAGGTTATCCTAAGCGGCCCTAAGAATATTAGCGCGGTCACTAAGCAGATAAAAACCCAGCTGAAGGGTATCAGCGTTCCCGTCAATATTACGATTGACAAAAATATTTCTAAAAACCTCGGAGCCTTCAACAAGGGCGTTAAGACTCTTACCGGAAACTTGCAAGGGTTAACTACCGCTTCTAATAGAGCGGACGCATCCATTAGATCTTTAGTTAGCGGCTTTCGCGACCTGTCTACTGCTAGCACCAAGATATCGCGGTCTCAATCACTCGTTGCCAGTTCTCTTGGCCAGAGCTCGCAGGCGATGCGAGAGGCCGGGAGTGAGCTACAGCAGTTCGGAAAAGACGCAGCCCTTGCGATCAGAAGATTTACCGCTTTCACCGTGGCTACTGGAGTTGTCTTTGGTTTTGTTAGGGCCATTCAACAAGCAACCAGCGCTGCGATTGAATATGAAAGAGAGATTGTTAAGGTCGTTCAGGTAACTGGAGCACAATCCAGCAAAATAGGACAGTTAAAGAGAACCATTGATGACCTTTCTGTTTCTTTAGGAGTTGATGCTAACGAACTGGCTTCTTTGGCTAGAACGTTTGCCCAAACGGGCCAGACCATTGATCAGGTTCGAGACTCTATTCGAGCGGTTGCAAGATCTGCCCTAGCACCATCTTTTGGAACGATGAAGAGTACCGCCGAGGGCTTGATTGCTGCCATGGCTCAGTTTAATATTGGGGCTAATAAGTCTGAGCAAGTCCTTGGATCCCTCAATGCGGTCTCTAAGAAGTTTGCCGTTGAGGCAGAAGACCTTATCTCTGTGATTCGACGTGCTGGTGGAGTTTTCTCTGCGGCGGCTGGCCAGATGAAAGACCCTCAAGAGGCCCTTCAGGAACTTGCTGGTATTTTCGTAGCGGTGAGATCCACCACTCGTGAAAGCGCAGATACGATTGCTACCGGACTGCGTACCATCTTTACGAGAATTCAGCGTAGAGGTACTATTGACTTTCTTAAGCAGTTTAATATAGAACTGATCGACGCGAAGGGCAACTTCATTGGGCTCTTCCCTGCTTTCGCACAGCTTGAAAAGGGACTGAAGGGACTGATTCAGTCAGGAGACGCAGTCAGCCTTTCTGCCGTCACTGAAGAGCTGGGTGGTATTCGTCAAGTAGGCAAGCTAATTCCTGCGATTGTTAACTTCAACAAGGCTCTTGCAGCAACAAAAATTGCGGCCCAAGGAGCGGCTGAAGGTCTAGGCAAGGATGTGCAGCTGGCATTACAGCCGCTTGGTAAACAGTTTGAAGTGGTTGCTGCTCGATTTAATACATTGATCCGAACAATAAGTGAATCTAAGACATTTCAGAATCTTGCCAAGGTTGCAATTTCTACAGCTAACGCCTTCCTTTCTGTTGCGGAATCCCTTACCCCCCTTATTCCCCTGATCACCACGCTGACAACCATTAAGATAACGAAGGGGCTTTTTGAGTTCGGCAAGGGATTTGTTGGGGGCCTGAAAAAGGGAGGGGGAGCCGGTGGAGCCGGGGGAGCTCTGGGTGGAGCGATCACCGGAGGTGGGGGTGGACCAACGGGGGGAGCTCCGGGCGTAAAGGCGGGGGTCGATAAGGCATTGGCACTGGCTCTAAGAAGTAACACCACTGCTGTTCACTCCAATACGACGGCTCTTGGTAGGGTGAATAGCTCCTTGGTGGGTGTACACCGGAATATCGAGCTACTCGGCCAGACCTTTATGAATGAGACGCGAAAGCTTATAGTCGCGCTGGGCACGGTAAACCCCGGTTTCAAACCTACCAAGTTCGCACGTGGCGGTCCTGTTAGAGGCCCCTCTCACGCAGCCGGTGGCGTTCCCGCGATTCTTGAAGGTGGCGAGTACGTTATTCCGAAGGGATATCAAAACGGTGGCGTTGGCGAAGATATTGAGGTTTCTGCGGCTCAGATAGGGAGTGGCATTTCGAAGAAATCAGTTCGACGAGGTGGGGGTGGGCAGCGGTCGTTTGGTGTTGCTTATCTCAGACCCGAAGGTATTGATCAGCAGCTAACATATGATCTTAAGATGTCAGATTTTATCACAAAGGGCGGGGGCGAGGGTCCTCGGCAGCAGCTGGGGAGAGCCACCCTTGGGGGTGACTTCCGAACCGGAAAGAAAATTGATAAACTCGCCCTACAGAAGGGGGCCATTAGGGGTGTCGGGGTCGGAAACGTGGCGGGTTTTTCGTCGTCAATCAAGGGAGCGGAAGATACTACATCTGTAACTTTACATCAGGGCTCTTTGTCAGAGACGGTGGGAGACCAGTTTGAAGCTAAGCTAAAAGAAGCCAGTCGCAAGGTGGCAAAAGATGTAATCGGGGCTATCATAGGCAACGGTTTCGATCAGAACAGCTATTCGAGAGGTTTGGATAAGGCCAATCCAACACAAAGCATAGGAAACCTTTATGAGGCTGCGCTTGGAGCAACCCTTGGCAAGTGGGATGAGAAGAGAGTTAATGCCAATTCTCCGTTTGACTATCCTTCAGGACTCGGCAACGTGGGTTCAAAATTTGATATACCCGCCGGAATTCCTACAGATGCCAAAAGAAGCTTCACCAAGGAGACTCTTGGCAACTTGATAAAGAAGTCCAGAAACCAGATAGATCAAGAAGCTGTTGATTCAATACTACAAGGGTCTCTAGCCGCAAGGATAGGTGGATCAGAGGGGTCGCTTACGGATAGCAAAACCAATCTCCAAGCTCTCATAGGGCGGGGCGAGAGAACTGTTTCCGAACTCACCAGTGACTATAAGGGTCTGGGATTCGACTTAACTGAAGGGGGGACGAAGAAGGGCGATTATACGATCAAGCCCCGGTATAAAGCTGCGGGGGGATCTATTTTTGCTCCGCAAGGAACCGACACTGTACCGGCGATGCTTACTCCCGGTGAATATGTTATTAATAGAAGTTCTGCTCAGGCA
>TARA_R110000824_G_scaffold124591_4_pt1 | contig 14089 bp, 22 predicted proteins | sample TARA_R110000824 | Tara Oceans TARA_R110000824 (sample SAMEA4397747) | marine metagenome | biome: Polar Biome; feature: [MES] marine water layer (ENVO:01000295) within the mesopelagic zone...; material: water (ENVO:00002006), including particulate matter (ENVO:01000060) such... | reverse complement strand
AACACCGCATGCGTGAACTCCAAGTCTGCGAAGGAGAAGACTAATGCCCACTGACACCAGCTGCACCGCAGTCATCAACAACATTGACCGTGACCTGTTGCGTGCCCAACGAAAGGCGCTCGCAGAAGTCATCCAAGGCCTCCACAGCGACGACCACGCCTTCCTCCGCACACTCAGTGAAATATTCCACACCCTCGACACCATCGACGCACTCGTCGGCATCCAACACCTCCTCGATCAAGTCCAAGACACCATCGACGCCTAATCTAGCCTCCGCCGCCGCGCCTGAGCCTGCCTCAGACGCGACCACGGGTGCCAGATGCGCACACCGACAGACAGAAAGACGACCCATGTCCCACGAAATTGACACCCTGGCTTACTCGGAACGAGGTGGCAGTGTTTGGCACGGCCTCGGCGTCCCACTCGACGACAGTGTCGACGCCCGCACCATGATTGAGCAGGCAGGCCTCGACTGGCAGGTCGAGCCGGTCAAGCTCTACACCCGCAAGGTCCGCGCCATCAACGAGCAACCCCTAACGGGCAGTAGTGATCGAGACGGCCTTCATTGGTTCACACCCCTCCTCGACACCAAGGCCATGATCCGCAGCGACACCGGCGCCGTCCTCGGCACGGTCAGCGACGGCTACCAAGCCATCCAGAACCAGATCCTCTTTGAGTTCGGTGACGCCCTCCAAGCTGCCAGTGACGAACCAGTCCGCTACCACTCTGCCGGTAGCCTCGAAGGCGGACGGCAAACCTTCGTCCTCGCCGAACTCGGCGACGGATGGACCATCGGTGATGACCGTCACCGCAAGTACCTCTTCACGAAGACCAGACATGACGGCAACGGCAGCATGAACAGTATGGGCACGGACACCCGCGTCATCTGTGCCAATACGTCCCGCTTCGCTGAAGACGGCGCCGACGTCGTCGTCCGCGTCACGCACACCGGCAACGTCATGGACAAAGTGAGCCAGGCCATCGCGGCCTTGAACATCGTCAACAAGCAGGCGGCACGCTACCAAGAAATGATGGAGCAGTTCGCCACCACCCACGTCAACATCACCACCGAAGTCGCCCTGAGCGAGTACCTCTACCCGAAGGCGACCACCCACGGACGCACCAAACGAAACGAGTTCATGAACCTCGTCATCGAAGAACTCGGGCACCCCGCACGGCGGCGCGATGACTCCCGCGCCACGGCGTACGACCTCTACAACGCCGCCACCGGCATGGCCAACCACCGAGGACGGTACGTCGCCTCTGAAGCACGCAACCGCACCGTCGGTGAGGCCCGAGTCGTCAACGTGCTCGACGGACGAGGCAACGAACTGGCACAAGACGCCGCCACCTACCTGAGCGCTGTCGCCAACGGCTGGGACCTGCCTGTCCGCACACTGGCCGACAAAGGCCAACGCGTCGTCCCCGGCACCGAGAACAACGTGAACCCGCAAATCGAGACCATTCCAAACCAGAAGATCATCACCCTCGGACAAGCCGAAGAAACGGTGCAGGTTTAACATGAGCCTGGACTGGGACCTCACTGCCTGTAAAAACAAGGAGACATTCTGGGAACCTGTGCCGGGGGACTACCACCCCGGCATGTACGACACCACGCACGAACAGAAGGACGGAACAATCGAACGCCTCGCACCGTTCGTGACCGCCGCCATCTTCCGCTGTGTGGTGCTCGGCTTCGGGCAGATCACCGCCAAGAACGTCGACGAGATCATCATCCGCTCACGCATGTACGACCGCATCGGCGGTGCAGCCCTCCGCGGCCCCAACGGAACAGGACCCGACCACGACGAACACAATCTAACTCCCGACCACTGGCACAGCCTGGTCGGACTCACCACCAACGCCTCGACCCTCTCCAAAACTGCCTTCGGTAAAAACCTCACCCGCATCATGCGGGAACAAGCAGAAAGGCACCAACCACCGCCCTACGACGAAGATGCCGCTCAAGATGCCGCCGTCAGTGAAACAATGGACCGTCGCGATGCTTCGCAACAGCGGCACGCCCTATGAGCCACTGGATTATCTCCCTCAACATCGACGACGGCACCACGGAGTTCACCAGCCGCCCAGAACCTCTTCAGTCTGTCGTGGACCTGCTGAACTGGCACCTCACCGGCATCCACATCGACTTCCAGATCAGCCAAGTGAGCCCCAACTTCGCCTACGTTGCACGGCGCGCCGCCAGCGACGCTGACGACCAACACCAGAACGGAGACACCACCCCATGAGCCCAATGCCAGAGATCCAAAAGGCTCTCGACCGCCACGACGCCCAACGCCAAAAGATCCTCGACACCGCCCCCACCGTGTCCACCTTCCACGCCATCTCGCGACTGAGCGAGTTGGACATCATCGACATCTACGTCGGCACCTACGGCGCCAGCCTCCAGCTTCGCACCGATAACATGGCCCTCGGCACCGTGGCACTGCTTCAAGCCGCGCGACGATTCGGCTACGGCATCATCCCATACCTCCCACCACGGGACCGTGAAGGCTACCGAGCCTTCTACTTTCGCCGCACACGGGAGCCCACGATGTTCTCCCAATTCACCGTCGATCTCTACCCCACTGACGATGCAAGCTGCGTCTTCATCGAGCAACCTGGTGAGTGGATACCTGGCTCGATGACCAAGAACTTCAAGGTAATCTGCCCTTCATGAAACGGTACTACCTCAGCCCCATCATCCGCCAACGCCTCGAAGAACCCATCGTCGCGCACGATCGCCGCGCCGCAACCCAAGAACTCCGCCACCGACTCCAGGAGGAACTCAACGCATGGTCTCATCTCGAACTCAGTCCCAACGACGTCATCGTCGAAGAAGTCACGTCCGCCCTCCAAGCACGCCTCCCGATGCCCTTTCTCTTGTAGGACGGTACGGATGGGGCAACAAGAAAATCGGTCCCGACGTCCGGTCCTACTCACGCATCCCTTACCTCACATGCATTCCCACGGAGTTCTGCCATGACTGCTACGCCCCCAAATCCCTCCGATACACCAGCACCGTCGACGCCTGGCTACACAACAGCCGACCGGGCGTCCATCCTCCACCGATTCCACGGGCAACCTCTCTCCTTAGACTCCATGTCTCGGGTGATTTCGGGCCTGGAGGCGATCAACTCCTTCACACCCTCGCCTACATCGACGCTTGGGAGCAGCGCATCCTCGACGCCCCTTGGTGCACCGTCTGGGGATACACCCGCAGCTGGACCGACCCCACCATTCGACATCGACTCGATCAGCTTCGGTCACGCATTGGCCTCCGCCTACAACTCTTTGCTAGCGAAGATCGAGACACTGGAGCAGCTCCACGAGGATGGCGAGTCGCACGAGTCCGGCCCGATGGAGACATTCCTGAACACCATGACCCTTCACTTGGCCTCGCATGCCCAGAACAGTCCGGCGCCGTCGACAACTGCCAATCCTGCGGCTACTGCTTCGATGGCACCGGAGGTGACGTCCTCTTCACGCTCCATTAAGCATGACTATGCAACGCTGGAGAACTGTGACAGCGACCCTGACTCCTTCGCAACCTATACGCATTTGGATTGCACCGGCGTCGACATCAACTCCGACTCACAACCAAACGTCATCGTGATCTGCGACTGCGGCTGTCACTCATGAGAATCACCCGCGTCCTCGACTACATCCTCACCCTCACCACCGAAGCGGAGATTGAAGCCATTGACCAAGCCCTCCATCACCAACGACTCGTCCTTGCCCGCGACACCGCCCTCCGTCGGACCGCAACCAGCGACCGCCGAACAAATCGACCGCGCCCGTGAGAACTACGCTTATGGCTCAGACGATTGCATTGAAATCGACACCGACGCCATCACCGCAACCAGCGACGACGGTGTCTGGATCCAAGGCTGGTTCTGGCTACCAAACGAAACAGATGACCATGATGCATGACATGACCATCCCCACCTACTGTGAGTTCTGCGCGTGCGACCGGGACTACCACCTACCCACAGACGAAGTGCTAGATGAGTTCGGGCACCCCTGGGATTCCGGACGGAACGGCGCACCCATGACCTGCATCAACTGCTACAACTGCACAACCGACCCATTGATTTGGCTCGACGAACCCGACGACCCCAATCAATCCATCACCTGATAAGTACGGGGAGCCGACCCAAAGCTGGGCTGCGCATCATTCCAGTCCAAGTTTTCATTCACCACGCTTACAAATTCCCGGATGGCACCACATCCCCGCTTAGAACTTTTTCGGCGCTGACGGGCATTACAGGCGCTCTCAGGCGCACATGTACAGCCGCAGACCCCCTGGATCGTCGACCCATTCGGGGCATCGAGCTTGTAATGATGCGTGCAGGACTTCATAGGAAGAAGAATACATCAATACATAGAGACTGGATCAGCCTCAGATGCCGTCGAGAAACCCTTGGAGTTCCTCGCCGCTATGAATTTCCAGGCACACGGCTCCGACGGCTCGCCATTCGGTGAACCGCACTTCCTGGATCGGCGAGAGATGTTTCTTCGGCTGCTTGCACTCCACCAGAATCAGCCGCCCGTTCTTGCACGCGATCAGATCGGGCGTTCCCGCTTCGCCGTAACTCCCGCCCGGATACGGGATCACCTTCGCCCCCCACTGCATCAGCACCTTCCGGCACTGCATCCGCACCTGTTTCTCTCTCGGCATCAGTGACACATTCCGTGATCCCGTAATTTTCGCTTAGCAATCTGCCAAGCTCGTGCGCTTCCGTGTCCGCTCCGCCGCGCCGCGCTTTCAAAAGCTGCCAAATCAGGGCCGAGGCACCGGCGGCATATGCGGCAATCGCAGTCGATGGTTCGTGCGGCATCGAGTGTCTCCTTGATTAGATTCCCCAGCACGGGGGCGAACCGCTCCGTGAGCAGCCCATTGTGCTCGGACAGATCGCGCCCGGACTCTAACACCCTCCAACAGGCCATCCAGAATCCCCACACCTCTATAGGGTCACCGCCTGCCTTGAATGTGGTGCCATCAAAACCAATTCGGTCCGCGCCCGAGTCGCTCCGACGTAGAACTGGCGCGTGATCGGCGCCGTGTTCCCGGCAGTCCATTGCTTCATTCCTTGCGTTGACAGGTCCGGAAAGAGATAGACCGCGTCGGCCTCCCCGCCCTTCACTGAATGGATCGTGCCAACCACGACTCGCGGCTGCTCCCCGAGTCGTTCACGCCCATACTTCTGGAGAATCCGGAGCGGGTAAGCCAGCGCCTTCTGCCGGTCCTTCACGGTGTGGTCCACCAGCCATTCCACGTCACCACTCTTCGGCGCATCGGGATCCACGAACCACTCATCGATCTCTTCCACCGACACCAAGCGATCGGGGTTCTCTTCTTTCAGCCGAGCAATCTGCGTCTTCGCGCCGTGCGTCATCACGCCATCCACGTACAGCTTCGCTGACCAACTGTGCAACTCACCGACGGACCACCAGCGGTCCTCGTCGCCGAGGAAATTGAGCACGCGACGGGCAGCGCCCGTCTCGGTGCCGAGGGGGTTCCAGTCGCCCCGCTTCGTGTTGTAGGGGTTATGGAACGGGATGCCCAGATCCTTCAGTTCCTTGATGATCGGCCAGAGGTGATACCCGCACGTCCCCAGAATCATGCTGGTCTGGCCAAGCAAAGCCTGGTCAGAGACGTCCTGGGCCAGCATCGTCGGGCTGCGGTACGTGGCGTTCATCTCACTGACAGCGCCGGGAAATTCCCGCGGTCGAAATTCCTTCTCGATGCGCGTGTACGGATGGCGTGCCAACCACCTCTGAGACCATGCATGCACAGTCGCGGGAAGACGATAGCTCTGCGGGAGGACCAGCTCGAAGTCGGGCGTACCGTCCATGAATGGTCCGACATCAGCGCCGAGGTGTTCGTAGAGAATCTGGTCATCGTCCCCGGCCACCACGAGTATCTTCGCGTACTCTGCCCACGAGCGGACGAGTCGCCACTGGAGGGGCGTGCAATCTTGGGCCTCGTCCAAGAAAATGATGCTGGGGGCACCGGGCGGTATCCCGATCGCCAGCGCCTTTTCGAGGCAGTCGGTGAAATCGGCCAGGTGTTGCTCCTCTTTCCATTTCTCCCAGACTGCAGCAAAACGGGCGACGCCAGTCCAAGGCGCTCTTGACTGGAACGTCGCCCGCATCCTGTTGTATTGCGCCAGGAGCGCATCCCCTGGGGCGGGCCCCTGTTGCGCGGGATCGTCCTCGTTGTTTGCGGCACCACTAAGCCGGTAGGCCTGGTGAGCCTGGTTCCACTGTTTGATGTACTTCGCGGTGTCCGCAAGGTCGGGTCGCCCCGCCATCCTCCACGCCAATGCATGGATCGTCCCGACGTTCGCCTCTGGAAGGTCGGCCCGTGAGGCAATCTCCGCCGCCGCCGCTCGCGTAAAGGAACAAACAAGAACCCGCTCGTCACCATACTGTTCAGCCGCCCTTGCAATTTGCGCGGTCAAGTATGTGGTCTTGCCGGTGCCCGGTGGGCCATAGACGCGGTGCTCAGTCATAGATTCTCGTACCGGGAGACGTAGACATCGTCGCCAACCTGCCACCACCATGTGCACTCCGCCTTGATGTCCTCGGGGACGGTCTTCGGGTTCTCGTAGTCAAGCTGCCTGAGCCAGACCGTCAGCCCAGTCCTGACTGACTGGGGAATATCCTCGAACTCCGTGCGTGTGAGCGTGAGCGTCATGTCCTGAATCCTCGATCCTTGTTGAGCTGCTTGAGAGCCTGCCGGTACCGTGTCACGAACCCTCGTGGAATAGCGACCTGCCCCGTCTCCACCTTGGAGAGGCTGGACTGCTGATACATCCGCGGGCGCTTCGTTCCCTTCGTCTTGCGCTGGCGCCGAAGCGTCGATCCAGTCGGGATCAGCGCGGCCACTTCTTCTTGGGTGAAGCCGTATTTGTTCCGGAGGTCGGCCAACTCTGGTCCTGTAATCATGCTCCATATGTACCAGGCGGTCCCCCTGGACGTCAATGGTCCTACCTGGACGTCAGCATAAAACTATTCAGGAATATTCCTCTTGACACCTTGCTAACGCCGGGTCTAAGGTCAATCGCATGCAGCTATGGCCCCACCAACAAGAAGCCCGAGAGTTCGCGGCGCCCTTCGACGGGTGCATGCTCGCGATGGAGATGGGCACCGGCAAGACCCCGATTGGTCTCACCTGGATCCAGGACAAAGGCGCGAAGCGCGTCCTCGTCGTGGCCCCCGCCAACGTCGTGACAAACGGTGTCTGGGAGGACGAGGCCGCGCTCTGGTACCCCGAGGCCGTGGTCCACACGCTGACCGGCACCGGCACCAAGCGCATCGCCCAACTGGCCACCGCGCGGATGATGACGGGACCCACCATCTGGGTCATCAACTACGAAGCACTCTCCAACCAGAAACTGCAGGCGATGCTCCGGGTCGTTGAATGGGACGCCCTTATCCTCGACGAGAGCCACCGCATCAAATCCCCCGGCGGCAAGTGGTCCCTCTTCCTCTCCTCCCTCTGCTGGACCAGGAACGCAATCGACCCCCCCCGAATCCCCTACCGCCTGTGCCTCACAGGCACGCCGATGCCTCACAGCCCACTGGACATCTATGCCCAGGCGCGGGTGTTCGACCCAGGTTTGTACGGACGCAACAACCGCCTGTTCAAGCTCCGCTACGCCGACTGGGGTGGCTTCGAGAACCGAGTGCCAACATTCCCGGCGGACAAGAAGGTAGCCCTGCTGAAGCGGCTCGACACCCGTGCTTTTCGCGTCCTCTCTTCCAAGGTGTTGGACCTCCCAGAGGAGCAGGACATCGACATCAAGTGCGACCTTGGCCCGAAGGGGCGGAAGGCGTATAACGATATGCACGAGACGCTCGTCGCCGATGTGGACGAGGGTGTTGTCACGGCAGGGAACGCCTTGTCGCGACTACTTCGGCTTCAACAGTTGGCCGGTGGCCATGCTGCGGTTGAGGACGGAATCGGCGGCAACACCCTCGTCCGTGTCGACGACGCGAAGGCAAAGGTATTCAAGGAGTTGATGACGGATCTGGATGAGCCAGTCGTGATCTTCGCGAAGTTCAAGGCAGAGTTGGATGACATCGGCGAGGTGGTGGACGGGCTGGGGTTCGCGACGTACATGCTGCGTGGTGGAGACAATCAGTACCGGCTGTGGCGAGATGATACGACGCACAAGAAGGCGCTGGTTGTCCAGATCCAGGCGGGCGGTGAAGGTATTGATATGAGCCAGGCGCGGATTGGGGTGTACTACTCGACTGGGTTTGACATGGGTATGTACCTGCAGAGTCGGGGTCGGATCCATCCACGTCGAGTGGGTGAGTCCGACCCCACCATTTTCTACCATATCCTTGCCCGTGCCACCGTTGACATCGACGTACGGCGCGGGTTGAAGAACCGGGAGAACCTCGTGCTCTCCATTCTCAAGCACCTGAAAGGGCAATAGTGACTACTCAGATTGACGTCGACCTCCTCACTCGATACGGCGACGTCCACGAAGAACGGCTCGCTGCGAAGTACGCGATGGAAGAACTGCAAAAGACTGAGACCGCACTCGAAGAGCTGGTCATCGCAACACTGCAGGGCGCCGGAGGCTTCAAGCACTCCGACGGCAAGGGGCGGACCATCCACCTCAAGCGCCAACTGACCTGCTCCGCGATTGAGGGGCCGGATGGCGCGCGTAATGAAGAGGCGCTCTCCATCGTGCTGACTGGCCTCGGGTTGGAAGACATGATCAAAAGCTCCGCCAATAAGCGGACGCTGGCGTCATACATCAGGGAGGAACTAGAGGCGGAACGCGAGATACCGGTCGCGCTGACCAACGTCCTCAACATCAACGACCGGCAACGGGTGGGAGTTCGCACCAGTGGCTAACAAAAAGGCAGCAGAAGAGACGGGAACTGACGTCGTCCAGTACACCGGCACCGACATCTCTGAATACGCACCGATCGCGATAGGGATGGACAAGATCGCCGAGATCATCCGTGAGAACCTCGGTGAGAGGGGGCTGACGGTCAGCGACCTCGTCCGAATCAAGATGCCTAGCGGAGGCATGCAGGCCTTCGAGATCGGCGACGACGTCGTCAAGGAAGTCACCGGCATCATCGTCCGCCTCGCGGAGGGCCGGTCATACTGGGAGCGCGCGATGGACGACCCCGACGGGGAGAGCGGTGCGCCTCCCGACTGCAGCTCCGTCGACCGCAAGACCGGTGCCGGTCCACTGGTAGAGTCCGGGATTCTCAACGGAGACTGCGCGACCTGTCCGTTCAATCGCTACGGCACCCGCGGGAGGGGCAAGGCCTGCAAGGAGTTCTACGAAATCTTCATCCTGCCGCCCGAAGAGCTGTTCCCGATGAAACTCCGTGTCTCTCCAGCCAGCCTCAAGAAGGTGGACTCGTTCATGGCCCGACTCAGCAGCAAGATGCTGCTGAAGCAGCACCTCGTGGTCACGCTGGGCCTAGACAGGGCATCGAACCGTGACGGGCAGGACTACAGCGTGCTGACCCTCAAGCCTGCAGAGACAGACGGACTGCGCATCCGCGGCATCCGCGGTGACCATCGTCCAGCGCTGGACTCGTACGTGACCGGCATGCAGCCCGGCCTCATCCAGCAAGCTTGGCAGCCGCGCGACGACGACGCGATCGAGGGGTAGCTCACCCCGTCTGTGGCCCCGGCTGGTCTCGTTTCCAGCCGGGGCTTTTTCTCGGATGGCACATGCTCGAAATTCTCCTTCCCCCGTTGCGCGACGGTGAGTCCTGGCGGCTTGAATATTTCAAGGGCAAGGGCGCCAAGCGCTTCTTCAAGATCGACAAGATGGAACCCTGGGCGGTCAAACGTGCCGCGCAGGGTGGCCTCGACGTCTACTTCGCCGTGGCCAGCTTCAGGGCTGGCACGGAGAGCCGTCGCGTCGAAGACGTGTCGCGGCTCTCCTGCCTCTGGGCGGACCTCGATGTCGGCGAGGGCAAGGAACACCCAACGAGGGAGCATGCCCTGGAAGCGCTGAAGGCGCTTGAGCTGGCGCCCAGCGCTTTGCTCGATTCTGGGTATGGGTTCCATGCCTTTTGGGCTCTCGAAGCCCCTGAGGAGGGCGCAGAGGCCATTGAACGGGTCATCCGGCTGGTCCGCGGCCTAGCAAAGCGCATCGGCGGGGACACGAACGTCGCCGATGCCGCCCGCGTCATGCGGATCCCAGGCACGTTCAACTACAAACACAAGACTCCGGCAGCGGTAACCCTGGTCGACGAGAACGACAACACCTATACCCTGCAGCAATTCGTCGACGCCGGGGTCGACGAGATAGCCCGCGTCGCCGACTCAGGACCAGCACTGGCCAGCCTGGACAACGGCAAGGTCCTGACCCGTGACGCCTCACTCAAGATCGGCAGCCAGATGCTGGCGTTGCTCGACACGACCGGCAACCACGCCGACGAGTACGGCTCCGGCAGCGAGGCCGACTTCGCCATCATCTGTGCGCTGCTGCGATCGGATCACTTGCCTGCCGACGTCGCCGCCACGTTTGTCGCTTCCAAACGGGGCGAGGATGCGCGGACCCGGAAGCCAGGGCACTTCGATGACTACATCGAGCGCACAATGGAGAGCGCTCAGTTGGCCGTGGGGGCTGAGCGTCCTGACGACAATGGACTCAGCAGCATGCTCGCCAAGCGGCGGGTGGAGGTGACGAGTGAGGACCGTATTGCCCTTCTGGCTGAGTTGGGACATCTCTTGGCGGATGTTCAGATCACCGAAGCACGTCGTTACCTCGGAGACGACCCAACCTTCGTTCTTTATACGGACGGTGGGGTGGTCCGTATCGGTGGGTGGGCAAACGTGGTCAATCTCAATCGCTTTCGGGTCCCCTTTGAGGGAGTAACTGGTGAGGTCATCCCGAAGCTCGACACCGAAGCCTGGGCCCAGGTGCGGGCACTGATCCTCAAGGCCTCGATCGACATCGAAGTCCATGAGGAGTCGACGGAGCAGGGGCAGGTCGCGGTGTGGGTGGCGGAGTACCTGGAAGTTCACCCAGCAGCGAGCGCGCAGCTGCAGTTCCAGGAGCTGCGCATGGAGGCGATCCGGATGGACAACCCGTTCATCACGGACGGAGACACTTGCATCACGCTGACCGGAACCAAGGCGTTCATCAAGAACGTCATCGGTGAGCGCATCGACCGGCGCGACCTGGCGCGGTTGCTGCGAGCGGAGGGCTGGGCGTCGGACAAGGTAAACATCATGGACGACGATCGACGAACGTCGAAGCGCGTCTTCCGGAAGCTCATGAAGGGCGGGTAAAACCCATGCCACGCGAAACACTCGCCATGGCTAAGGAAGCTCTCGAAGCGGTCTGGGCAGTGTGGCACAGTGGCCTTCCGGAGCCCGTCGGTGAGCACATCGCACTAATGCAGTGGCGATGCCCAGGATGCCCAGCGAACCTCCTCGCAGCACCAGGTACAGGGTCGGTGAACATGGTCCACTACGACGCCTGCGCACTGGAGATGGTCCGTAAGGCGCTTCGGGCGATGGAGGTATGAAGGGCAGCATCTGGGAAAGCCGGTTCGGTCCGCACAAGGGGGAACGAATCCGCGTGACCCGGATAGTCGGTAACTCCGTGCTCGTGAAGTCCATCCGGAATTACCAACGCGGAACCGCACACGCCGAGAGTCGGTTCGTGAAGATCAGCAGGCTGAAGCAACAGATGAAGAGAATCAAATGAGCGCCGTGGAGCTGATGCAAGAAATCCTGTCCTGGGTGGACGAGTACCCCGATGGGCGCCCTGGTGTCTCGGCAGTGCGAAACGCACCGTGGGTGCGTCGCCTCCGCAAGGAGGTCGCCAAGTGACCGCGGTAAGTCAACTCGTCCTTGGTCTGATTGTCTTCGCCACACTCGCAATCACCCTCGGCGCTCCCGCAGAGACAGCATCAACCCCGCCCCGCTGTGCCGGGCTGGGTACTCCTCCGACCCTTTTCGACACGGTGTGGCTGGCCCCCCCGTGCATGACCGACACCGGCCCCACGTATTTGCAGAAGCCGCCTGACCAATCGCCCGCGCGAGTGCGAACGATCGTTCGATCCACCCGCATCAGCTGGTACGGGTTGGTCGCGGATTGGCGGACTGATGTCTGGGACTGGCCGTGCGCCGTTGATCTCTGTGGGAATCTCATGGCGAACATGGAAGTGTATAGCCCGTGGCGGGCGTCCGTGGCGTCCCCGCTGTGGCCGGGTTCGAGTGTGCCCGTCATCCCGCTCGGGACTGCGGTTCGGATTTGCACTCTGCCGTGGGCGTGCGTGGAAGGGGTCGTGACAGATACCTGCCCAGGATGCAGTGGTCGCTGGCCGACTCTTTGGGTGGATCTGAGCCCGGCCCTTTATCGGGTCTTGGCTCCATTGCAGACGGGTGTAACGACTGGCGTGATTTGGATCACCGAGTAGCCTCGACCGGCGGACCATGGCCATGTGCGTTGTAGTCACGCTCCAGTTTGATGACCTTCAGACTGAGAGCCGCGAGTTCACCGAGTGGATCGCTAGGCTCCGGCACCGGCGTGGTGTCGATGGCGTCGATGAAGCGAGGCCAGGGGAACTTGTTGCCGACGTCGGATTTGCCACCGCGGATCCCGTTCGCCGTTTCATCGTGTCCCAGCCAGCCGGTCGGAACGGGCTGCGCGCGAAGCTGATCCCAGGGGGGTAGATGCACAGGGGCGATGTTGATGCCCTGGGACGGGAGCCAGAGCGCCAGCTCAATCAGCCGGTCGATGGTCTCCTCGCGGTAGTCCTCCATCGCGGCGCTCTGATCGAGTTCGATGGCCACCGACACTTCGTCCATGCCCCACGTCACCACGCCCTTGGCGCCGAAGCCTGACGACCAGTTGGAGCGCGTCGTGAACGGGTCACCGAACTGCATGATCTCGACGCGCTGGGTTTTGGGGTACCAGCCGATGCCGAAGTCGGCCATCGGGCCCCAGCCGTTCAGCCGCCGGAAGGTACGGACGGCGGGGTTCTGCGTGAGGAACCAGCTCTCCGTTGCAGGGAGCTGCAGTTCTGGTGTGGTGTCGCCTCGCATGGCATGGAGCAAGCCAATGGTGATAGGCAGCAGCCGCGGCTTGCGAGAGATCCCGGTGTACGGTCTGACGATCATGTCCATCGCGTTCCTCCCCGGTCAGCTAAATCGTGATCTTCAGCCTTACTGCGGGCACTATACCCTCTCGCTGGTACGGTGTCGCCGTGATGGTGATGCCGCCCATCGATACCGGATTCATCATGGCCTTCTCGACGTAGGTCCCTCCCGCCCGCCCGCCACTTTTGGAACCCTCCTGGTATCCCCGGAGGTACCCGCCCGTCACGCCCAGGATGATGTCTTTCCTCTCCAGGAACGCATTGGACGTGCCGAAGAAGGGTTTGATCCGTTGGACCTTCGTGGCGGACTGCCGGTGGTGATGCCCTTGGAGGTAGATGTCCGCGTCGAAGCCCTGAATCATTCCTTGCAGCTGGTTCAGGGCGTTCCCGGCCATCTTGCCGCCCCCGCGTCCGTGGTGGCACCAGATGACGATGCTCGGCATCGTGCGAATGGACCGGCGCTTCTTGGTCGGGTCTTTCTGCGCCCAGCGGACCTCCACGAAGGCGTTGTCGCCGAGGTACGGAGCCTTGAGGCGCTGGCACAGGCGGTTATCTGAAGTCGTGCCATCGCTGAAGAGGTGGAAGTGGTGGCCCTGTAAGAGTCCTAACCACATGCCGACGGTCGGTTCCAGAATTTCAAACAGCTCCTCCAGGACCCGCTCGGCGACGAAGTCGATATGCTCCTGGGCCGAGTCATAGAGTGAACCATCCGCGAAGCCCGCCGTGAGCTTGGCGCGGTTGCTGGGCGAGGGGAAGTCCACCATATCGCCCATGCCCAGGAAGAGGACCGGCCCGTCGTGCTCTAGGGCGCTCTGGAGGGTGCGCTTCAGGGTTTTGGTATCGATCCCGCGACCCTCTGGCGACCACTGGATATCGCCCACCGGGACGATGAGCGTCTCTTTCCACTCGCTGACGGTCCGGCGTTCCAGTTCCACGAGGCGCTACGGAGTCCCGGCAGCGCGGAGGTTGGTCTGGATCG
>TARA_R110000824_G_scaffold149738_1_pt1 | contig 14116 bp, 12 predicted proteins | sample TARA_R110000824 | Tara Oceans TARA_R110000824 (sample SAMEA4397747) | marine metagenome | biome: Polar Biome; feature: [MES] marine water layer (ENVO:01000295) within the mesopelagic zone...; material: water (ENVO:00002006), including particulate matter (ENVO:01000060) such... | reverse complement strand
CGCCCCTGCGTACAGGGCCTCGCTTTGGTATATTATTCGTTTTCTAGACATTGGTGTGCGAAGTACTTAGTAGTTACACTAAATCTACACCCTTTACGCTACGTCAGTAGAAAATGTGGGGGTATTGTATAGGGTTATATTATTCGCTCCGGTGCCTTGATCAGTTATGACGCTTCCCTCACCGCCATTATCATCTCCCATCCGCCACCATCCAGCAGGGCTCAAGCTTTCAATATCATCCGGAGATCCTCCGTTGTATACGCTCGTCACTTGCCCAGCGATTAGAGCGGATTGCCATAAAGCAATTTCATCCAATTTGCCCGGTAAGTAATTATCATCATAAGCCGTTTTAAGTCCTGCTAGTTCCAGCGGCCCCGTTTCTGAAGTTACGGTTAGAGTGCCTGAGCTCTCCAGCGATCCATTTATATACATCTTTGAGCCGTTAACGACCCCGCTTTGTATTGTTACCATTACATGATACCATGAATCGGCAACCGGAGTGGTCGTACTATAAAGAAAGTCACTTCCGCAATACATCAAGAATTTATTACCCCCGCTATCCCCAATTAGCAAATTAAACATAGGGGTCGACCCGGGCCTTACGGCCACAAGAGAATCGTAAAGTCCTATGCTAGTGAATTTCACCCAGACAGATAAGGTCATATCTCCGTTAAAATTAAATGCGCTATTAGCGGGAGCAGAACCGTACTGGTTGGACCCATCAAAATTTACGCTATAAGTATTTGAAAAAGGAGCTGCGGTAGTTGTAGTCGTAGTGGTGGTCGGTGCGGGAGTAGGAGTAGGAGGAGCGATCTCCTGCTTCGGCAGTCTGGGAGTACTTAACGTAAAATCTATAAACCCAATTCTCATGTTCTGGGGAATAGTAGTGGCAGCTCCTGCCGTGTCGTACATCTTGGAAGAACCCACCTTCTCAATAAATGCATAAGGCGCCCCAGCATCCATCTTAGTTTGATAGAGTCCTGAATAAGTATAAGGGGGACTCTTAATATGAAAATATTCGCCAAAAGGGAAATCTCCAAAATCAATTAAAGGAACACAAGTTTCAGTAGAATCCCTAAATAAAGACATAGCTCCATCTAAGCTAAAATTATCATTAACTATTATTAATGCTCGAATATTTGTTTTAGTGTCCTGCATCCCCCCAAATGCAAAAGGTTTATTAATACTAGAGTTATAACTTAAAAAAGCAGCCGGTACCGTATAGTTGGGAGCTCCAAGCCCCGTCACACTTTGCAGAAAAGTTTCGTCGTCCCCATCGGCGAGTAAAAAATCAGTATTAAAGAGAAGCTCTTCTTCCGTTTCATTAGTTATATAGGAATTTATAGTTTTTCTATCAAAGTTGCCGCTAATAGCTAAAGAAGACCCGACGCCCTCTTTCATCACTACGCGCCCTTTTTCGAAGTCTATTAGTAATCCAGTAGGGTCATTTCCATTTTGATCCACAAACGAATATGAAGACCCAAAAGATCCCCCACTAATATATACGCCAGAAGGAACGTTTTCACCGTTAGCTACTAACTGCCTATCAGGGCTATAGTACGCTACCTGATTGGAGGGAATATCAACGTTTAAGTTGGAATAATAAAACTGTTGATTGATTCCTGTTTGTACCGCTTCTCCATAACGTGTCAACCTATCATCAAACCAGAGATAGAAGCTACTTAATACTTTATGATCGAACTGAGGTTTCATAAGCTCTTCACAGAGTTTTCTATCCCAATTAGCATATCCCCAAGCACTTTAGAAACATACTCTACCGGCGATGATGATCCGGCACCTCTAACATCTATAGACGCTTCTATCCCCTGCCCAGAACGGCTGCTAGAAAACCTTCCGGTTTGTTTTGAGTATAAGTAACGACCTAACCCACTCATACCCTTCTCTACTGCTGTAACCCAGCTTTCAGTAGACCACGGGGATGGAGTTACTGCGGCTATCTGCTCTTCGCTGGGCATGGTAAATTTTATAATCAATCCCAAACGACCCCGTTGCTTTCTCATGGAAGTTATCTTTATGGATCTAGCCAATAAACTCCTGAGTGGGGTTATAGGGTCTCCACCTTGGTCAAAGCCTATAAAAGTAAACAAGTTCCCATAACCTCCCAGAGTTCCCGAGCTATTGCTTGCTCCGGGGCCCGCTTCGATCTCCTTGGTTACTTCATGATTATCAAAAGCCGAAATCATTCGTAAAGTTTCCTGCTTTAATTTTTTTTCTATACGTGGAGCTACCTGCTCCTTGAATTGAGGAAAACCTTTCTGCTCTATCTCCTTGCGCAGACCACGTAAATTTATTTTTATTCCAGCCATTAGTCTGCGGGCCTTAAATACAAAGTGTAGAAATGGACTGTAAAGGGGCCTATGCGTCCCGCATCAGTAACAATCCTTAAGGCTTGACCGTCAATTTCAATATTTGCCGCTTTCTTAAATAACGCGTATCCTGCGGGATCTATTTTTACTCGAACGACCCCTTCGCCGAGAGGCACGTTAATTTGAGCCCGTGTTCCGGGAAGATCTATTTCTTTTTGGTCTTGATTGTACTTTATTCGAGCTTGGACAGTGGTCTGCGTTACTGTTTCTCGTTTAGTCTCCTGAGTACTTAGCCTATTGTACAGAGCGTTGTAGGTTCCATTTGTGGCTATAAAGATATCGTTCTTACGCTGAAAAACGGTAACAGCCCGCGCGAAAGTATCATGCATGTCATTAAAGACATTTCCAATACCAACCTTATCGGAATCTGATATTAAAGACCCCATAGTTTATCAATATGGAGGATAATAAGGGTAACGAAAATACGAACCACTTCCCGACACAAACCCTCCGTCAAATCCTGCAGTTTGACGTGGCTGAGCTTGGAAGGAATTATAGGAATAAATAAGCTGGGTCAATTCCTCTGAAGAATCTTTAGATAAACTTCTATAAGTTCGTGAAAGGTCGATTCGATTGGTTCGCACAATCGTGGTGTCTCCCTCACTTAACCTGCTCCAGTCTAAAGCTCCAGTAGCTCCTTGAGCTAGTATAACTCTGGCCTGTCTTACATACCAATCTCTCAAATACAACTGAGTTAAAATACTCTCCTCCTCAAGCGCAAAAGTAGAATCTCCCGTCCCAAAAGAAGAGTAGCATAAATTATTAAACTGTCCTAAATTAGCATCTAGCCATCCAGATATAGCTTGAATTTTAGCTTCTTTTTTTGGCTCAGTTGGCTCGTCGTCAAATTCGCTGCTGTAGATATTGGTGGCTATATTACCCAGCGTATACATTTTAAAATCCTTCCCGCGATATTCTTAATATGTCCGCTGCTGCTTGGCTGGAAGGGTCCACTAAGGGTCTTTGCCATCCTATATTGTATCCAGCGCCAGCGCCAGCATGGCTTTTAAAGGCTTTAGTTATTTTGGTCTTCAGGCTTAGCTTATTTCCGCTAGGTAATATTCCTACCTGCACTGCCATGCTTTGTAGGTCGGTTAGCGTCATTTCGTCCATACGCTCCTTAAGAATCGATCCGTTAGTTGTGCGGAAGGGGTTGGTTTGCCTGACCCCCAATAACTCTTCAAGGTCTTTTATTTCATTTATATCCTTTGCGAGAGCCTGTTTCCCGTCAGCGACCTGCATAGAGTCTAGATTGGATTTATTTTTCTTTGCCGTAGAGCTAGTGGCTCTGGCTTTAGGTGCTTTTTTAGCTGTTTTTTTATTTGCCATAATAGTAAGTGATTATAATATTTCTATTATAACCCGTTTTACACAAAATTCAAGTTTCCGAGAACAAAAAAACCCGCCCCCTTGCGAGGGCGGGTTTTTTGAAATGATCGGGTATGATCAGTGGCCCGAAACAACCACGCCAGTCAAGACGCGATTATCGACAACCATCCGACCTTCTTCCACAGAACCGAACCAGCCAAGCTTTTGTTGACGGTTGCTGTACTGGTCATCCGCGATAAGGCTGAACTCAGCCCCTGTTTCAGAATCAGTAGCAACGGCACGAATCAAAGACTCACGAGAGCGGTCAATACCAATGACAAGGTCGTCATTGACGTCAAAGGTTGGTAGATTAGCGACGCTAGAAGCCGCAGTAAAGGTCCTGAAAAGATTACAGAACTTACGGCTACGCCCAAGTTCGTTCATTTCCATAAGACCAATGCCGTAAAGCTCGGGAACGCCACCATTAGCGAACACCTTGTCGCGATAGGACTCGGGAGCTGCGAGATTTGTACTGCCGGTATTGACAGTATTAACCGGATTATAGGAAATCGCACGAAGATCTTCCATGGTTTCAGGAGAAACTAGTAGATCGGTGATTCCCTTAATGCCGTCCTCTGGAGTGCCACCTGTCCAAGCAGTATTGATACGCTTAGCTTTAGTGACAAGCTTATTGAAGTCAGCAAGAGTAAATCCGATGCTTGCAGCAGCCTGATCCATCACGTGAGGATCGCCATTAGTTTCGGCGTCAGCCAAAGAACCCAAGATAAGGTTGGCGGAAGTAGATTGCTGTTTAAGCAAAATTTCCTGAGCCACACGAGTCATGGACTTTCCAACCACGTCAAGACGGGATTGAAGAGCATAACGGCGATCAAAGCTAACGGCGCTATCGAGACGATAGGTAGTGAACTTCAATTCGCTAGCTGTGGGAAGCACTTGGTTGGTGGGAAGACCACCGGGAACCGTAGTGCTATAAACCTTAATGTAGTCTTCAGCATTGATGTCGTAATAGAGATCAAGCGGAAGGCTAGGGTTGCTGTCAGCGTTAAACTGAAAGGAGCTAAAAAGATTAGCAAGCACAGGGGCTTGATTAATCACCTCAGCAAGAACAGGGCCCATGAATTCGGCCAATGCAGCTTGAGCTTCGTAAGCGACACTGCGGTCACGAGAAGCCATAGCCTTTACAAGCTCTACTTGCTCGTCGGTATGTTTAAGAGTAATATTCATATAATGTTTTCTCCTTAATTAGTTACCGCAATCGATACGAGCGAGGATGTAATGACCGGAAGTATTGGCTGCGCCAGTTCCGACAGAAGGACCAGAAAACTGGTCCGTAGAGACACCACGATTTTGACGAATGCCAGTACCGAGTACTTGACCCACCTTTTGACGATTGGCGAGAGCGCTCGTGAAGGCTCCATCAGCACCAGTGGTACCATCAAGCCAGTCACTGTCGTTTTGAGCCACTCCAGAAACTTTTCCGTTTGTAGCCGAACTGATCACTAACCAATTGCCGGGGGCAAAATCGGTTAGATCACCAACTGTAGCGTTGGGCAAGGTCGCGTCGGGGCTCGCGGGTAAAGACACAACGCCTTTAGTGAGTACAGGAACTGCTTGACCAGACAAAACAGACTGAGTCTCGAGCTGCTTCTGCGGATAATAGAGAAGCTTCTCGTTGTTTTCGTCAAATTGAGCGGTCTGAAGCAATGTAATACCTACGCAAGCGGTGGTAGTATCAGCTGCAGCGACTTTAAGTGGAACAACTGGGTATTGATCACGACCAATGAACGGATAGTCCGTCTTACCGAGGTAAGAGTTCGTTTCGTATTGGATTGGATCAAGACTCAAGTCCCCAGCATCTACCTTTACAAAGACCCCTGCATCTCCATCGCCACTGTCGCTAACTTGATTGTTAGCCGCACTGTTAGCGAAAAGATTTACAACGTCTTCTTCGGCGTACTGTCGGAATGGTAATATTCTAATAGCCATGAGAGTTAATATTTAATGTTTATGTTTTCGGTTGAAAATGCTTTGTGAAATTTTTCACGAAGCGAAACCTCTTCAGCAGAAGCGGCTTCGTTATTATTAGTTAGAGTAGCAGAGCTTTCTTCTTCTACGTTCTCCAGTAAGTCCTCGATAATTTCTTCAGACTCTTCCTTGGAAGGTTCTTCAGAAGAAGCGTGACTTTTAGAGAGTTCAGCAATTTTTGCTTCTACAGCTTCATTGAGCTTCTCTTGAAATACTTGCTCTTGGTGTTCGAGATGAGCCTTGGTCTTATGGGCCCAAACGACTTGAATCTTTTCCTTATAAGAGGCAAAGGCTTCGTCTTCTGTTCCTATTTCAGCAAGGTCGCCAGCGACAATCTTAAGATCCTCTTCAGTCAAGTCGAAGGCTTCCGTAACGGCGCCCATTCTTGAGTTGAAACGATCTTTCGCTTGGCGGAGACGTTTTTCTTCCGCTAACTCTTCCAGTTTTTGTTCGGTAGCTATAAGTTTTTCTTTAAGCTCGCCAACTTCCGTTGACAAGATTTCGTGACGTTCTTTAGCTTCGGCGACAGCATTTTCCTTTTCATGCTTAGCGGCCTGCCACTGTTCGTCTTTTTCCTTAATAGCTTCCAACATAACTTTGGAAACGCTAGCGACGGCCTCTTCCAAATGCTGGCTTTCGCCAACCTTTTCAGAGAGAAGGCCTTCGATTTGATTTATTAGATCTTTAGTGTCCATAATTAATGCGTTTGACATGTTTACATCATTTTCTTCAGAAAGGGAAGTATTTTTTTTATTTTTTATAGACTCGCTATAGGTTATTTTGTTATTTATGTGGAACACTTCGGCCTGCGCCGGGGCTTTCTGGATTTCAATTTCCTGTTGGTTTTCAACTATGACCCCCTTCACCTCGGCGGCAGGAGTAGCGGTAAAGCCAATCCCTAGAGGATAAATATCCCCAATAACCAAACGGCTAACTATAGTTCCATCATCCATCTTACCTTCGCCATCATAAGCTTGAAGATATTTTTTAAATTCTTCAATCTGCGTTTTGTCAGTTATTAACTCAGCCTCGTTTAGGTCTTTACTCCCTAGGGCAATGTAATAATCGTTAAAACCAATTTCCCAACTAGCCGATATTTGATCGTGAAAGCTTTCGCCTTCGTTGGTCTGTTCTAACATCCTTGCAAAAGAGGGATTCACTACCTTATATACTAAGGCGCCCAAGGATATATTAAAAGGATCTAAAGTTCCAACTAATTGCTCTCGATCCAAAAGCTTACTAGTACCAATGTCACTAAAGGCGGCTGATATTATATGACCAACAACCTTTTCTTTATTATGTTCTATATTAGTTGGTTTATTAATAAAGTAATCGTTTATCGCTAAAGCGGTTTGAGTATCTATGCCGTCCCCGTTCTTATTGAACTTATTAACCACCGCCGCATTGAAAGCGACGCCTAGGAGATCTATATTTTTGCTAAGATCCACTTCTTCAGGTATTAGTGGTTTGAGCGTTTCCAGAGAAGCCTCGCTGATATTAAACCTTTGACAACTTCCGTCTACGCATGAGGCGGCAATCTCATTCTTAAATGAGCTTTTATATTTAAATGGCTGTTCATTTTTCATTTTGCTGTTTGGCATCTTTTTTGTTAGGTACACGTTTTTATTAAGCTTGGGCATTAAATATTTGTCCACTATCTCCTCAGCGAATTCATTATCACTCGGAAAATGAACGCCCCTAAGTATTCTGGCATGGTTGATTTGATCACTTATCTTTTTTAAATCTTCAGCGTGAGAAGGGTTGTCTCTTTCCAATAATCGATAAATTAATCTACCTTGTAACGCATGCCCGCTTGGGTAGGAAGGAGTTTGCGCGGTCTCACTATCTTGAAGATCTATACTTACACCATGATGGTTGTTTATTTGACAAGGTCTAGGTCTAGCATAAAAGTTTTTCAAATCCAAAATAAATGGATCTATGTCTTTTAACACTTTCTTTATATAATCCCTATCTATAATAAGATTGTTTTTATCTGCATAAGATTCGAATAGACCTAAAAAATCTTTATCCAACCTTTCGGCATGCTCTCCAGTGTGCCATGACGAGCCATCTTTTTGAGCTTGGCGTATTTCCTTTAACTCCTTGGCAGTCTCCAGACTAGAATTCCTAGGGAAGGGGCGATAAGGTATATCCCCCAACGAAATAAGCGCCGACTTAATCGACGCTTTATTCCTTAAATTATTTCTTCCCCCATAACGTTTAGAATCAACGTCTCGGGAGGTTGAAGTGGACGGTTTTATTTCAGGACGCATCAGCCGCGCGCATTTTCTTCATCATTGCGTCCAGCTTTTTTTGCATCGTTGCCTTCTCGACTTCCATATCTTTACGAGCTTTGTCTATCTCTCCCATTCGAGATTTCATCTTGAGCATGGCATGATCGTTGTCCAGTTTAGCCGCGTATTTCTTCATCATAGCATCATCTTCCTTGATATCCTTCTCGTCTTCATCCTCGTCTTTTTTCAAGTCTTTGATTTGCTTTTCGTCATCTTTAATAGCGTCTTTCTCGTGCTCTTTTTTCTCTTTTTTGTCGTCACGCTTAAGCTCTTCTTTATCAAGACTTTCGTCGTCGGCTTGGTTTTTTTCGGAAACGGGAGCGTATTCTTTTTCCATGTCAAGGTTGTTTACTGGGCCCCAAGTGTTGTAGGGGCTAGATGCCTCGCCTTTTTCATCTTTTTTCTTGTCGTCGTCTTTATCTTCTTCTTTATCGCCGCCTTTTTTCTTCTTTTTCTTAATCATCTCCATAAACTTATCACGAGCAGCTTTCTGCTTGTCGCTTACAGCTTGAGATTCTTTCTTTTTATCGTACTTAATATCTTTTTTCAGATCGTGGATTTCGACACTTTTCTTTTCAGAAGGCTTACCCTTTTTGAGCTTCTTTATTTTATCATCGTCATCTTCAACGGCATCTTTGCTATGCTCTTTCTTCTCTTTTTTATTGTCTCTTTTGAGCTCGTCCGTATCAATCTTCTCCCAGTCTTTAGCATCAGATTCGCCAACTTCAATCTTACACTTCTTCGCGGCAGCCTTGATCTTAACTAAAGCCTTAGCTTTAGCGTCTGCGGAGATTTTGGTTTGAGATAACCTAGCTAGTGCGTTCCGTACATGCGCACAATCCATAATAGGTAAATGTCTTAAAGACCTAGGAACTGTCTTTCCGTCAACCTTCTTTCCGCCCGGCTGAATATAGGCAAAATCCGAATCCGGAAGGTCGTTTATCTGTTTTCTCGACTTCTGCTCAGCCAAAATAGTCTTAAGCTTCGCCGACTCGTTGATGTTTTTAGAAAAGTCAAATTGCATAATGTAAATAAATGTATTTTAGATTACACAGGTTTATTTCTTTTGAGAATCATGTATTTCGTTAGCATGGTGAAATAGCGCTGCAGGATACACCTCTAATTGATGCTCTTGAGACGCGTTTAGAACCTCAGGCATAGGGGAAAGCTTGGTGATTTTAGAAAAATCTTTTACGCATTCCTTAACCCGATCCTCCCATGATCCGACCTCTTCGGCCACCACCACGCTTTTACATAACTCGTCTAGAAGCTCTTTCTTTTCCTTGGATAATCTCTTAATCTTATGGCGGCTTTTCATTTCTTTGTGGGCAAATGAGATAAGCTTTTCTATTTTGTATACCACGTCCTGCACGGCAGCTGTCGTTAATTTCATATTATCTTTCTTGCTTGAGCCTGATGGCCGACCATGTTCCTTAGGGACATTCTTATTCGGTTTACCTACGGTTACAGGACCGGGTACGGGCTCAATACCTTCATCATCAACAACATTTTGCACCTCAGGCGTTTTGTCTTCCGGCTGGTTCGTTTTGGTGGGCTGACCCTCCATCCCCTCAGGCATTAATGGCTGACCGCCTACTAAGGGAGTATAGTACCCTTGTTGCCTTTCGTCTATATAGGCCTCTTGCTTCTTTGCTAATTCACTTCCTTCAGGGTAGTGACCAGTTTTAATTGTAGTTATTCCTTGCTCTGGAGTCAGGATACCAAGCTCCATTAACCGAGTAGTAACCCGTTGCAGCTGGACCTCGTCCTTGAGATCAATCTCTTGAAACTTGATAGTGGGGTATTTGCGAAATCCTAAATTCTGACATACTAGTTTAACTTGGGGAATCAAAAAGTCTTGCAAGAAAGCATTTCTAGCCTCTTTAAGTCTTTCCAAGAAAATTTGAGCCTTGACCTGAGTATTGCTGTATCTCTCGTGCCCTACTACTACATTCTGTAGAGCCTCTTTGATGTCTCGATCTACTATGTCGTATTTCTCGGGACCAAGTACCCTATTGAGATCCGGAATAATAAACTCAGCCTTGGTGGTATAATCACTAACAAGAACCCTGCCTATGCTTTCATTAGCAAATAAAGATTGCATAGCCTTAAGATTATTGGGATTAATTCCTCCCTTGTCGGGGGTATTCCCCATTGTGATCAATAAAATTACATTCTCTATTGTCCTAGTCACCGCTTGATCGACCTTTTTCAATTCTAGCTTCCAATTCAAATCATCCAATACCGGAAAGCCGAATGGAATAGCAAAAGGCTCATAATCTTGCTTTTTGTAAAAAGCAAAATTAAGCTTATCGGGATCAAGCTCCATGGATATTCCATCGCGTCCATACCCACCAGCTTTAATAAGTTCTTGGGTTTTCTTTGGCAAACTCTTCAGTACTTCTACATCGTATTCTGTCTTGGGGTCCTGTAGTCTTTCCAGCTCAAATTCCGATAGAATTTTTCGATATACCTGACCTTGGAAATTAGTAGATCGTACAGTGGCTATGTCATATGGATTTAATAAAATGTACTTTATGGGTATTTGCCCCGGCTTCATAAACTTAGACCCGTAAATAGTAGACATCTTAGAAAAGTCTTCAGGCGTGAACTTGCTGTCCAGACGGTACATGAAAACGTTACCGCTCCTATAGTACTCCCTGAAGAATTGATCTTTTAGATTCCAGATTTTTACCTTCTGAAACCATTTATCGATAAAGTTGCGAGATTTTTCCGTGCCCCCTTCTATATATAACTCAGTGTTCGCAAACTCCGACATAATGTCGATTACATTTCTAAAAATAGGAATATTAGCATAAGCCTTTTGGCAGAGTAGAATACAGTCCCGTACATCTGCCCCCATCTTTGTATAGTAATAAGGCAGCATCCCCTCGCGGATATTGGCGTACTTCCATAGCTTTGGCGTAATGGCTGCAGCATTGAGTCGGTTGTTTGTCCGAGATACCGCCGTACTACCTCCGCCGGTTCTTTCATAGGCATTCGCCGTTTGCGTATAATAAGAGTCGCCAGCCAAAATGGGATTCCATGGAGGCTCTTCGCCGGGTACTCCTTTGACTAGGTCTTCTAGATTATCGTTCTGGAACTGCTCCCAATAGGAGGACTTTTTATTGTATTTTCTTTTGCCCATATCATGATAATACACTAAACCCTATCAAAAGTCTAACAAAAGTTAAAAGTTGACTTTCGGACTTTTAAGCTATAAACATGGGAGTGAAGGATGATTCAATAAATTGATCTTGAACATGTTTCATATCATAATGTATTTTTAGCATCCAGTTTCCAAGCACTAGGGCCGAATATGAGTCCTTACGAGCCTTGTCGGCTCCCCCCTGCCTCTTTAAGTTGTCGGGAAGATCAAATGTCTGCGTTCCTTGAGGAGTTGTTTTTATTTGAATCATCGCACATTGAGCTTTAGTTTTTTCTATCATATCCACCTGATGCTCGACAAAGTCAATCATCTTTGCCGCTCGACTTTGCTTTTCCAAGGTGTCTGAATTTCTCAAGAAGTTGATTTCCTTAATAGGTATTCTTTTCGTCCGCTGCTTTTGATAGTCGTCATTCACTGCCCGAGATCCAAAGAATATTCTTTGATGGTCGAAGTTCGCTTGTAAAAGTTCGTTAGCACTTCTTATCCATCCCGAGGTGGGCTTACGCAAAATACAGATTTTTTTCTTATCACCTTCCATTTCCATCCTGACTTGGCGCAAGGAATCCTGATAGGTTTCAACTTTATCAAGATCAGCGGTAATGACGCCTATGTGCGTTCCTGACTCCTTAAAAAGGCTGCTCTCATTACAGGCATTTATAAACTGAACCCCTCCATTGTAATCGCCCACTATGGACACGATATTAAAATGCTTCAATAAATAATTAAAATAAAAAATATGGTCTTTCATTCTCGCTCCCGGGACTGCGTAATTATGAACCAGAGTCCCCGTGCGTTTTTCGTCGTGAAGCTTGAATACTTGTATAGCAAAATCATCCGAACTTTCTGTTTCTGCCCAACTGGGGTCAAATGCAAGCAAGTATTGGTCTTGAGTCTCTCCCGCTACCTCCACGCAGGGACTTTGACCGTCCTCGATAGTACACTTAGCCATTTTGGATATTTTGAAATACCCCGAGCTATCGTCGGTAAAAACAGCTCCAAACTCCCGGTCAAACTGACTCTGGCTCATACTAGCCTTCGCTTGATTTAGTAAATTTTGATCATAAAGTTGCTGAGGGGCACAGTCATAGCTGAAGTGCATAATTGTCCGGTGGGCATTTCCTTTTTCTGGGATATCTCCTTGAATTAAATTTTCAAACTTCTGGTAAAGCTTATACATATATTCAAACTTATAAGAGGCCGATGATAACATGATCAATTTATTATTCGGCCACACATGACGTTCTTCCTCAGTCATTTTTCCCTCGTCGATCATCTTGGTTTCCAAATTATAAAGCTCTTCACGTTCGGTTGGATTCTCAACAACTGAAAGAAAAGGGACAATAACTTCGTTGTAAATCCTTTCAGGCATCAAAAGAAACTCATCAATAATAATTCGATGAAACCTAAAGCCCCGCAGTTTTTCTCCATCGCCCAGTGGGAGAGCGTGAATGCGGCTAGTTCCTATCTCAAGAGTCCATTGGTCATTATTTTTAGCCTTTCTGGTCACGCACTGGGCTAGCATCGCCGCCTCAGGCTTAGCTAATATATCTTCTATTTTTTTAAATATCATTTTAGACTGACGAAAAGATTTGGAGATAATGCCAATCTCAACTCCTTGATTCATAATGGCATCAAGAAATGCAAATATGCCAGTAGTAAAAGATTTGGACATACCTCGACTCCAAACTCCCATAAAATAATCAGACTCCATCATGGCCTTGACGGCCATATGCTGAAAAGGAAATAATTTTACACCACTTAACATATCTACAGCAAAAGTAGTATTAGCTCGAAGAAACTTATATAATAAAATCTTCGCCTCTCTTTCCTCGATGAACCCCGCCTTGGCGAGGATCTCGTTATTTATATCAGAACTGTATTTAGTTCTAGGTTGTTGTTCTCCAGCTATCCATGTCATAGTTATCTATAAAATATTGCAAATCAACATTCCATAACTCTTTACCATAATAAAGTAATTTAGGAATAATCAATTCTGAGTTAGTTCTATTTCCGGTGAAAATAAATTGGCAATGGCCCTTGAATTCGTGGGTCAACATTCGCATGTTGTGCCAAACATAAGAAAGATTGGACTTGTGGGGCCCGAAGAGATTGTTGCGCTCAATCCCTTTTAAGGTGCCTTCCACGGCTATATATAAATAAGCGTTGAATTGTTTTGTTCTTTGTAGCTCTTTCTGGAACCGTTTAAAGCCTCCCGCCAAGGTTCCCTTGAAGTCCCCCTCGCTTTTACGATCAACGTACGTATAGGTATAGTTATCGCCCGCCATGGTGTAGTCCCCGAAGTCTAGCTTCAGCGGTTTACTGTTTTCAAAAGAAAGAGGTTGTTGTTCCCGAGTATCGACTAAGATTGGGATTTCTTCTATTGAATCTTTTTTCTGGAAAAACTTGCTAGTTATACCTTTATTATATATTGGTTCATGACCAAGTGCTTTGCACACTTGTCCATAACCGCCGAAATTCTTCTTATATACATCTACGGGCGGTAATTTATTTATTTCTATTTCTAGATGATTAGGTGCATACTTTAATTGTTTTTGTTCTATTCTGTTCTTTAGTTGTTTAAGTATGTATTCTTTTATGTCTTCTTTGTTATCATGGGTGTGACACCATTTGATCATCTGAGCTCTAGTAGAGAAATCAGTATTGAAGTAATCGAATTTGTTCTTGAAGGGGAGGGGGTCGCCGTTGAGCTTGTTATACCTAGGGTGGTGCTTGGTATAGTAACCGCCGACAATAAGGCCGTGGGCCTTTATATGCTTGTGCAGGGCGTTATCTGAGTCGAACTCCTGATTGCACTCCTTGCAGATTATCTTTTCCATATACCTCTAACATTATTATATAAAAAAATTAGAGATTTTAAAGTTCCTTTAAGCCAGATAGGAATACCAGATGGT
>TARA_R110000824_G_scaffold132891_2_pt1 | contig 14125 bp, 32 predicted proteins | sample TARA_R110000824 | Tara Oceans TARA_R110000824 (sample SAMEA4397747) | marine metagenome | biome: Polar Biome; feature: [MES] marine water layer (ENVO:01000295) within the mesopelagic zone...; material: water (ENVO:00002006), including particulate matter (ENVO:01000060) such... | reverse complement strand
AATCCTGTTCGCTGTCAACTGGGCACGTATAGCCAGCCTTCGACAGAAGGTAAGCCACTAAACCCTCGGCATCCCCTCCAAATTCTTTAATCGCAACAATCTGGCGAGCTTTAGACCAACCCAACTTCGCAAAACCCCTCAAGGCTCTTTCGGCCAACACTGGATCGTAACCAGCCATGACCATTTCGCCGACCATCAAACCTCTTGGCTCGTCCTCTGATTTTGTGCCATTGATGCTTGAGAAGTCCTCGTCCTCATTAACAACCACGCCCGTATCGTCCATTTCCTCTGCTGCCAGAATTCCACGCAGCACGTCAGCGAACTCGTCGCGCAGGGCGAAAGATATAGCCCTTGCCGTATACATTCGCTCTGGGTATTTCTTATACATGTCCCTCGTAGCCAGATTTGCTCTCATGGCATCATCGTAACTAAACGAAAACGTGGCATCCTCTCGCCCAGTCCTCCGCACTACCACCGTCGAACATGGCGGCGAGTCCGTGTAGGTTACTGAACACTTCTCCATAAGCCCACTAGCCTCCACCAACGCTCTCATCGTTGATGCATACATCGTGACCTTGCCCTGAATGACAGCTAATCCATTTAATGCGGCCATCGGTCCAAGGCCAACCTCCGCTCCATATTGAATTGCTGCCAGAATTTCCTCTGGCTTGCCCTTGAAATGTGACGGAACAAAACTCGTTCCGGCTATATGGGCTGAAAATTCTACAGCCTCAGAAAAACTCCTCGGCTCGAACGAATGGCTATGACCTCGATTCATCTCTATTCCTTTCTTTATTTGTATCCCTTATCTTAACATTGTGGCGCGAAGTTATCAAATGCCCTTTCGCGCGCTATGGCTTCTTTAGCCGTTCCTCTAGCCATTCATTCGACACCTTCGTTGTGCGGAGATATCGATCCGCTGGAGACAATGACCTCCAGTAGTCCATTCTGATATACATAGCTCTTACCCATCCGAATAGCACCGTCACACGCCATATCTGAATCATTTAGTGTTCCTCCTTCTCCTAAGACACGTCTGCGAACGCGCTGGCAACCTCTTCAACAAACTCAATTGTTTTCTCATACTCTTCCGTGTCTACAGCTACCGTTTGATCCATGCCGCAGTTGCGGCATCTAGACCAGAAAAGATCGCCCAGTGTTCCCATCCATACCAATGGTCCGTTACAAATCGAACAGGTCATTTTTCCGTATCTTTCATTTGGTCCTGTCGCGAAAGCATCCATTTCTCAACCCTTATACGGCTTCCGTTGCACCCGGAAGGCGTGTAGTTGTAGACCAGCATTGCCCACTGACGGAGACACCGTTCGTTCTCCTCATCTGCCATCATCACCGCAATAGCTAAATTGTTCTCGAAAAGCGACAAAAGAAAGTTCCCCGGTTTTTTCCCGTACAGCAGATAATCGAAAAACGCCGGAAGCATTCTCTTTGGTATATCGCTGTAGAACTCTTCCGCTAATCCCTCTTCAGCTTCGGCCCTCATATCATTCACCGTTAACGCCATCAGTCAATCCCTCCTTCACTTTTCGGCTCTGACCGCATTCCTGACAGAACCGTTCATCTGAAAATTTATCCTGAGCAAGCGTGATCCTGATTTGGCTTGATAGAGCGGTCAGCAGTCCTCCACTAAAAGCGAGCATTAGCGCATACATCACCGTTCCATCTTCATTCGGATTCGGCCTCCACTGACTCGCCAGAAAGACAGCAACCCCAACGAACAGGGTCGCCATCAGATTTCCCAACATTGCAATGTTCACTTTTCTTATTCCTCCGTGTCAGAAGCGAATGCCCTCGATGGCCTGTCTATTACCATCGAATCGAGTTTGGATTTCAAGCTGTCCATCTGACCCTTGAACGCCTCTCGAAGACCCTCTTCCTTCCTTAGCGACTTCGCGTCAACGCCATGCATTACCAACTTCGCCTCTTTTACTAGTGCCGCTAGCTCTTTATCGTCAGCGATGTTTCTGTCAGCAAAGCTGGTCATAAACGAATCGAGCTTCGTCAACATCGAACCGTGAAACGATTTTGCTTTCCCGTCATCCTTGGGCGTTAATCGCTCACCAATGTGGCCGACCAATTCCTGCATCGTCGCCCGTAGCAAGGAACGGCATTCCTCTAGAGCGTCCTTCCACATTTCATCGGCCTTCTCTCGCTCCCTCTTGAAGATCTCGGCCTTGATATTTTTCAAGCTGGCAGGAGTATCGAACGTGACATATTGCCCCGTCAGAGAGAACGTCGACTTAACCGTCGGTTCTGATGGGTAGTCCGTAGCACTGAATAGTGAACCCAATCGCTCCTGAGCTTCGTCCCGTCGCTTTCCGTAGGCTTCAACAAACTCATCGACCAACGTGTCTCGCTGGTTCTGTAGTTCAGTGAACTGAGCATCGACCTGTTCAACCGAATTAATCGGCAGCAGGTAGATCCCCGACTTGAAGTTGCTCGGCAAGCAAAAATCAGCGAGGAACCGGCGAACTTCGCCATCCAGTTGCTCGACCTTTTTAAGCTCAGGGCTGTCCAGAATACTCTTGGACACATGAATCATTGAGCGGTCGGCATCCGTTCCAATCTGCGAAGAACTCACCTTGCGGCGAACACCGAGCCGTTTTGTTTCGACTGCAAATCCAACAGCCTTCTGAAAGATCGGAACCGTATTGTTAGAAACACCTTCGAGTCCATTACTGTTCGTCATTACCACACCTCCTGTTTTTACTTAACTAAAGACCGCGCTCGTCCCTGAGCCAGTCCCTCTCCGCCTTCAACGCTTCTCTTCTCAAACCGAATGGCCCGAGAATAGGCCCACCGACTGGACCCATATCGGCCGTCCAGACACTTAGTTCCGTAAGCCCCTTAGCTACCCGACTCGGCTCAACATGACTCGCCCTCTCCGTATAGCTATCTCCCGAATTTGTCATCAGTTCCACATCCTCGCCTAAAACGTTTTCGGCCTCCTCGTACACGAATGAGAACCTTCCCGAACCATCAAATGTAACGGCCATTCCTTGCGGTTCTGTAATCTTCATTGTGAGTCCAGATATGCATCCAGATATGCACGACCGACGAGTTCCTCTCGCGCGGTAAAGGTCAGGGCGGTGTAAAGACTGCGTGCCTCATACGACATGAGACTGTCTTCACTCCAGTCGAGATGATCGGCTATCACTAAGACATAGTCCGCTTTGCTGGCGGCACCGTTGATGCCAAACGCATCCATCGCAATCGCGTCATAAATGTCATGGCAGATTTCGATCAACTCTTTGCAGTGTTCGGGTTCCCACTTCATTGCGTAATGTAATGATTTGAACTGCGTCGTATGACTAGCGAACATGGTGTTCTCCTCTTGTCTTATATTCTCTTTGTTTACTTGATAATCTTATCAACTCATCCTGATCTAGTCAAGCGTTTCGCAGCAGCAGTGACGTAAAAGGCGGCTTCCGGTTTCAGGTCTGTTTTCTTGTTGACCATCCCGAGAGCATCTTCTACAGCCTTCGTAATGTCTTGGCACGACTTGCCTGTAACACCTTGCACGTCCACAATTGGATCGCCCTTCTCATCGAACGTAACCGTAATCATTTCCATATCACCACCTGCCGTTGTCCTTGCTTGTTCTTTGTTTCCTTTACTTGATAACCCATGCGACCATACGTTTTCATCGAAGTCACAACTCCGATTTCGGTTTTCAAGTCACACAACCCAACGCCAAACTCCTTCTCGAGTTTCTCTCCCCGACCCCACAAATCGTAGACCGCATCAAAGCCTTTCCCATCGGCCCTCTTCACAAGACCGATCTCATAATCTCCCTTAACGGCATCGCTCATAACAATTGCATGATCGCACTGACCGAACGTGGCTGGATCAATTCCTCGACTCACTGCTGCTCTGGCTCCACTCCAGTCATTGAGCCATTCGCCATACCACTCAAACGTCTTCTGATCTCGAATCAGTTTTCCTCCAAGACGCTTCGCTGCTATCTCGGCGTAGTCCAGATTTGTAATGCACATTTCACCCGTTGTGACGTGACTCATGTCGCCCTCCCTCCATTTCTCGATTACAGGCTTCGCATACCAACGACTCGGACGATTTAAGCTCGGCTCCATACCTTGGGCACTCCCTCATTCCGAGTCGCCTTTAAACGACCGTGATGGCCTCACAGAGTTCTTTGCTGTAAGGTCAATTCGGTAGATACCAGCCTCGTGCGCTGACTTGAACGTGTTGTGCGCCAGTCGCTGTCTCCGAGTAACTGATTCAGGGTCAGCCTTGGCAATCGGAATGACCTCCTCGACAGCTTCCTTGAGCGGAATGTTGAGCCGATACGCTAACCAACAGGCGTTCCTAATCTCGGCACCCGTCCAGCCTGTATCATTGAATGGACCCTTCCAGTCTGTATCATCGAACGACTCGAAACGCTTAATGTCGTATTGCTTCATATACAACGCCCAAAGCAACTCCCTCTCGTTCTTATCAGGCAAATCGAAGAAAAACACCCCATCCGTAAATCTCCGTTTGAGTTCAGGCTTAAAGTTAAGTTCGTTGCAGGTCGCCATGACATAGACCCGACTCCCGCCAATCGCCTTAACCGTTCGCATTGCCTCTCGGACATTTGCCTCACTCTCTCCAACGTACTTGCTGCGAGTGCCACCAAGGTCAAGCACAAGAGTCTGAACACCAAACGTCGGGCCGGTCGTCCTTGTGAGCATCGTCTTTCCGCTCCCCGGTTGTCCGTAGTCAATTTGGCCGGACCATCCTTCATCCTCCATTGTTTCCAGTAGGACGTTCAGCTCGTCACCCTGCGTTGCACCCTGTCGCTCCATATGCGCCTCGACTCCACCCAACTTCTTATCAAGTTCATCGATTCTCAAAATCACATGCGGAGATTCTGGCCCGTTAAACAACCTCTCGCAGAACCACTTCGCTCTCTCAATTCCACGAATGTCGTCATAGGTTTTGTCAAATCGGTCCACCGATAGACCCTTCACATTCTCAACAAATGAATTCCGTCGCTCAAACATCGACCGAGCATCCAAACAAGACAACTGATCCAGAGTCAACGCCGTGGCTTGTTCAACCTCAAATGATGACAAGCCCTTCATTGACGACACCGCATCAGAAATGTTCTTCTTTGTCGGACGCTTGATTGCTGTCGCTGCAGTTGCTGCCGAAACCGTTTCCCTGACAATGGCTTCGATCTGTTTCTCATCAGGCAGTGGATCATGAATCACCATGACATCGTGACTCAGCGACTCCGGTAGATTCACACTTGGAACCATCATGACTAACGTCATGTGATTGCCCTTCATGACATCTCGGCAATTTCCGACAGCTTGCCTAACCGTCGAGTCGGACAAGTGGTCTTGAGCGTTCTGCATGATGCACATCGTTCGCGGCGGCATTTCAAGAACCGTTCTGAGGTTCGCCACCGGATGCGTAAGCGTCTCGCCGTCAACTTCTTTATCAACCATCATCTGACGAGCTTGCTCATTCCCTGCGGTCATACCCCTCGCCGCATCCCATACCACTATCGCTGGCGCGTTCCCATTGAACGACTCGATAATGTTTCTCGTCATTCCCGCTTGGTCCGGTGTCGCCACAGCAATCAGTGGCGTCGATACTCGACGCGCCAATTTGATTTCCTCTGGCACGGTTCGCATTGTTTTCTTCACTTTTTCCTCCCTTGAGTTCCGCTATTTCCTTTAACTCCTTGAAGCCCATGCTTCATCGCTCATGGTCCTCCTTGTGTTCCTGTAACTAAAATTCATTATCACAATTCCCATAAACAATAATAACAAAATTGCCATCAATGGTCAATGTTTGAGAACATTACTGATAGGGATTCAGTCCTCCTCTTCGTCATCAGAAAATAGGATTTCGTAAGCGTAATCAAGTACCTCGCAGACAAGAACGAGTATCGCGATTGTCATACCCACTCCTACCAAGCGAACCAATAACTCGCTACTCATTATCAATTCACAGAATAGATATTGTCGCTGGTATTCACTCACGCTGCGCTCCAGTATCCATAGATGGCAGCACCATCGGGAACGAGCTTGCCCGTTTCAAACTCATGCGCTATCGAACAATCCCAAGTGTCATTCAATACCCCATCGATGACCGCGACCAGATGCTTTCTCTTCTTCACAATCAATCGACCGGCTGGCAACTCATCGCCATTGAATCGGATCGGCTTCTCACCGAACCCGGACGTAGAATGCTTAACCCATCCAAGCTCTTTCAAATACCGAGAGTAGGTATCCTTATACACTCCGGTCCTACTACTGCTCCGTTCCTTCGCTTTAGACTTGCGAATCTTGGTGCGCTCATGCACTTTCGCAATTCCATTCAACTTGTCGTAGACTTCCAGATACGGAAGACCCGTAGCTATTGCGATTGCCCTAGTCACACAATCGCCAGCCTTGCCCTTGAAACCAGCAGCCTTCCGACCGCCATCGTTGTAGACAAATTCCATTTGTCCTCCTTTAACTCCTCGAAACATTTTTAGGCATCCGTGACTGCTTACCACTTCCTCGTTAATGTTGAACGTGGACTGACATGAATCACCCGACCGTCATAGTCGCAACCAAGCTCCAGCGGAACATACGCAGAACTTCCAACTCTGTTCCGCAGCGAGTCATGCTTGACATCGACGACCATGCAGAGCGCGTCACCCATGCTCCGAACAGTGACCGCTTCCTCGGTCACGACACCCTCGATGAACTCATCTGGATACCGCTCCGGTCGTGGCTTACAATCAAAGGCGCGAATGAGATCGCCGACCTCAAATTTGCCTTCGTATTTCAGTAGTTCATTTTCAGGCATCATCGAAACCTCCAACCCACAAGACGCCGGGATTCTTCCACTCAACAAACCCACCGTGCTTCGCGACCACCTCTTCTAACTTTGGATTCACCCACGGATATCCAAGTTCGTAAAAGTCGCCCCATACGACCCCCGGTTCGCTGCTACCTTCTTCTAGGTCAACATAAAAACTATTGGCATCTCGGTCGAACACGGGGGCACCAAGTGCGTCTAAAACATCAAAGGCTTCTCTCTTGTTTTTGTTCTTCATCACTTCCTCCTAGAGATATTCATCGCCAGCTTCAACAGACCTCAGACATTCGTTCGCATACCCGGTTTCGTTTATGTCCTCAATGCGAACCTGCCACTCTGCTACTTTCCTACCGGCATCAAGATCAAACTCACCGCCATCTACCACCTTCTTCAATTGCTTCTTCATTTCAGGCCGAGAAAACTTCCAAATACAATCATCAGCACGAACGTAAAAGAAAACCTGTTTCGTCATTTCGTGTTCCTCCTTAAAACAGCAGCTAAACTGCCTCGTCGCTCAATGAGAGCTTTCGCCCCATCCATGTCCAGCTTTCTCGCTCGGCACCGTCGGGCATGATTCAGGATTTCCGCTGACCGGAGTCCTTGATTCAAGTAAGTCGCAACCGCTCTTGCGAATGCTGCCAAGGAACGAGTCCCGCGACTACTGTTGCATCTCAGGCAACTCGTCACCAGATTTGTCTCGTGATTGCTGCCACCATTGCTGTAAGGAACGCAATGATCGAGAGTCAACCTTGTTCCATCCTCAATAGTCACTCCGCACCAGACACACGCGAAGCCGTCACGCCCATAAATCGCAAGACGCTTCACTGGACGAATCCAATTCATCCCTTGACCTCTGGGCTTCCTAACAAGTCGTTTGTTGCTCTTGGTAACTCTCATTACATTTTCAAGCATAGTTCATAGAATCATTAAAAGCAAGAACATAAACAAAGTGATGAACGTAGGCCGACCGCTCCACCCATTCTCGATAATTCGTTTACTTTGTTTCTGGAACAGAAGAGACGGAAACTACTTCTTGGCCTTTTACTTGCCTCGGAAGATGTTTAGTGGACGATCAATCTTCTACCTGACTGGAAGTCAGGGCCGACGTTTGGATAATTCACCAACCACGGTTTCTCCGATGTCAGATCGGGATCGAGATTCACACAAAACGGAAGGTCGGGCTGCTCCCTTTTAATGTCAGCAACAAACCGATCCCGTTCATCCTTCGTCTTGAATCCGAAAGTCATTCCTGCTTCATAGGCATCCAATATATCGCTATATGTTCCCATGTGTCAGTCGCTCCCAGTCAACGTCCAAGGCTCGCTCTCGCCCTCGACATACAAGTCTACCAAGAAGCCGCAGCCGGCACACGCAAGTTCGCCACGTAACGCCTCGTCAGTCAGTTCCCGATCACACTCGGGACATTCAGGATTCGGATCTGGAGGATCGAGCATGTAATCAGTCATCATGATCACCTTTCAAGAGTTCACGCATCACATCGGGTCTAGGCCAAAGCGGTTTTCCGATTTCAACATCAACGCCAGCATTCCTTAGCCTTGTTGGAATCACGACACATTCACTACATTCCTCACAGCATCGTCCAGCCGTCACCACTGGCTCCGCATTATGACCCAAAGCCCACCCGCTCTCTTCGACCGGGATAAGCTCACCGCAGATTGAACATGTATTTAATTTCGTCGTCATCGCATACTTCCTTTCGATAACATCTCACTCATTTTCCATCATTAGTGACACCGGCGATCTAGGTTCAGGAGGGCACTCGTGCGGAACGACGTCTACTGGTGACAAAGTTGGAAGCTTGCGTTCCCTTAGCCGTTTCGACTATCTCGCTGAGCAATCTCGGAGTCCAGTGAAGATCGCGCTCGATTCCCAATAACCCTCGTCGGTGTTCCTTCACACTCTCAAGCTCCTTCAGGCTGAAATAACCAAGCTCGGCATATCCCGGACCCATTCCCAAATCAGCGAAGCCAAAAAACAGATCCTCTCCATCAAACTCACTGGCGTACCATGTTCCCGCTCCCATCGGATCGAAGAACTTCACATAAGCCTTGGCATTCGGATCGCCGTCCTGTGCATACAGGGGCGGTAACTGCTTTCTAAGTGCTTTGGTTAGTAGCTTCATCGTTTGTTCCTTTCTTAATTCCACCCCCAGTGTATACAATCCCTCTTCTATGGTCAAGCCTGTCCCAATCCAGCAATTGCCTATGTAACTTTTGTCACAACACCACCAACGACGGTTACTGCTGCGTACCACTTATGCGGTTTCGGGAAGTGCGGACCCTCCACAACATCTTTCCCGTTTGCCGTTACAGGAAACATTCCCGACGGATTATAGGTGTAGTGTTTCACCCCGGTTTTTACAGCTTCCTTGAACGCCTTCTTTGTCGGATAATTCGGATCAACGTAACTCATATTGTGGTCCTTTCTTCTGACTACTCAGTTCTTGATTAACTCGAAATTAACTAGCCCTTCTTCTCTTCCGAGTTGTTAACGACCTCAACGCGATCCATGTAATACGCAACAATCTCGAAGCTCACAGAAATCGTGGAATACTTTTCACGAACAACATCCGGGTTCACTGTTCTCTCCCTCGCATCATTCCTCTTGAGCGCAGTCGCTAAGTCGCACCTCACATAAAACGCATGAACCTTGAAGCCGGCCTTCCGAGCGGCCATTGCAAACAGAACATACTTTTCAGCGTTGGAACCAGTTCCATCGAATATGAAATCCTCAGAACCTTTTAAAGCTGCATGGAAAGCCTTGGTCGCCTCAAGACTGCTCCACGCATGAAACTCACTAGGCTTAGTAACGTCATAGTCTGGATGCGTTGCCTTGATTCGGTCAGAGTCAATAACAGGAGTGCTAGGGAACCGCGCCAACCGAGCAGTCGATTTACCAGATGCCGGACCACCCATCATCAGAGTCACAGTTCGCTGATTTCTTTTCATTTCAAGCTCCGTTGTTGTGTTTAACTTCTTCATTACATTTACAGTCTACATAATCCTTATCCGTTGGTCAAGGATTGCGTGTCATTAATGTTTAGAGAGTTGTCGACTCTGCCTAGAGGATGCGTTTCTTGAGGTGTGCCTTAACCCTGTTCCAGTTTGGGAACTCCACGGACCCGAACAGGATATGCTCCCCGCTGAATCGATCCGCTCCATTTGCGGTGCGATCATCAATGAGGAAGTCGCCGTGATTCAAGTGCTTGTGATGCGTCACGATGAGCCGCTTGTGCGCCACGGTGCCAAGATGCCGTCTAACCCATCTCACCTTGTCCGACCACCCTGAAGGGTTCTCCCACGGGGCCGTCGATAGGATGTAGGTATCGAAGAGATTCGCCAGTTCGTGATACGCTTTGATGGCTCCGGGCATAGGCTCCATTAACCCAAAGATGCCGGGAATGTTGTCTAAACTTCCAGCGAACTCCTCCTTAACCTCTGGCGAAAGATGCGGAAGGGCTGAGCTAAAATCCACGAGAACGCCATCCATGTCCACATAGAGTCTTTTCTTCGCTGCCATCTTATTTCTCATTGCAACATCCTTTGTCTTATTAGACTTACATGAATCCGTAGGATGACGTTTAAGCGCATCAAATGGAATGGCAATAGGTAGGCATTCGGGACACTCGTGAATGACGTTAAACAGCCGGACGCCGTTCTTTATCGCGCAACTCCTCCTCTATCATCTTCTCCTCTATTATCTTGGCTTCCAGTTCACGCCAACGCATATCCCAGAGGTCATACATTATGTTTGCGAAGCTCACGAACGTCTGTTTGTCCTTGTGTAATCGTTTCATGTTCGTTGCCCTCCTCTTTTAAAATTTAAAGATCAGGTCCAGTTCTGCTTCAGACACGCTCAAGTCCGTTTCGCAATTTATAAAGGCGTGTTTCCTAATTTGCCGCGGCCCATCCCCACTTGTCTACCTAGTTATCCTCCTTATTTTGAGAGGCTACGTGAATCGCATGAATCATAGATTTCAGTAGCCTCTGCGCATGGCCCCTGCCGTCTATCTCTCCAGTGCCATACTCACCGCTGTCTCTCCAAAACACTGGCCGGGTGACTGTTTGACCCCGGCGATCGAAGCTGCGTTCACCAACTTTCTGTTTAAGAATCAAGCGGGGATTTATGCTGCCTTCATGTTCTGTCAAGGTGTAGCCGTCGTCCCCAGTAAGATTACTAAGCTCGTTCAACTCATCGACGAGGCTTTGTAAATCTTTCAGAGTGAGCTTCTTCTTTTTAGACACTTTTGGACTCCGTTGATTGAACGAGCCGGACGACCGACCTTCCTAGTTGGAAGATCTCACTGTTCGGAATGTCAGTAACAACAGTCCCGTTTTTTAAAACTCTCGTTCGCCTCTTGTTCTGCATTCGCTCGTCTCGTTGCTTCCTTGTTTCTTTGTTCTTCATATTATCCTCCGCTGTTTCGATCATTCATATACTCGGTATACATCACGGTCTTGTTCGCATCAAAAACCGCATCATATTTCCAGCAGTGATGCCACCCGCCGCCGACTTGATCACCGTTTTTATCAACACGCATAACCGTCCATCCCCAACTATGTGAACCGACCTTCGCAGCGGTCATATAAAACAACTCGATAGCGACCACCGGACCTTCGTAATTTGGGTTAACTTCTTTGATGTTTTCTGCGCGGTAATTCTTGCCGCCTAATTCCGGCATCGGTTTGAATTTCAACTTCATGATGTCGCTCTCTTTCACGTGCTGGACGACCGATTGGTTGTATAAAATCTAAAACAAATGCCCGTGTGTTTTGTGCGCTCTAGCTTCTTCTCGCGCCGCCTGATCAACTATTTTTTGCATTTCAGGGCTATATGCGGTCCGTTGCTGCTGAACAACGACTTGGATTTTGTTGAGCTTTGTCTGCATTCGCTCGTCTCGTTGTTTCCTTGTTTCTTTGTTCTTCATGATTAACTCCCTTGATTACAATCACAGTGTATATTCTCTGTCTTACTGTGTCAAACGATTACGGAAAGACGTGACACACAAAAGGGAGGCAGTGAAGCCCCCCGGTGTAATAGTGATAAGTTGACGCTAAGTAATCTCGTCCAAATCGCGGCGACCACTCCCAGCCCAATACGTCCTCCAAGCGTGTTCCGGGTGAGCTTCTTCTAAGTCAACGATTTGGTTGACTGTCGATCCATTGGTCAGATCCTCCGGTGTGATGATGGTGCCGGGAATGTTTCCCTCCGGGTAACGACCCCGCAAAAAGGTCTTCATTAAGGTGTCATATTTCGCTTCGTATTCTTGGTAAGTCATCCTATTCTCCATCCATCCTTTCGGGAGGCTTCCAAGCCTCCCTTTTAGCAAGAGACTAACTCGCTACCAGTTGCCTTCAATGTTGCAACGTACTGAAGCGTTTGCGAGTTTGACTGCGTCGGCTTTCCGCATTGCGTGACCAGTGGAGCGTTCGTTGTATTCAGAACCATCAGCGAGGAAACGTCGAACGAACCATCCGTTATTACCTTTCCCAACTAAGTATGTGGACATGTACTCGATAACGATCTTGACGATTGGTCCGCTGTAATCAGGAAGGAGGTCTGCGATGTTGAACGCTTCCATCGATTGGAATGCGTGAGCCTGTTCTGGAGGAGTAGCCATAACATCCTCGCCTTCAAACTTCCTCGACACCATGCCGTGTCCATTCATATGCCATGTAAAGTTCAAGTTGTTCATTTCATTGCCTCTCATTGATTTCTTTCTTAATTACATTTACATCATAAGACGAACATTCCTAGGTGTCAAGTTTGAGAGCAGTGAGGATACGAAAAAGGGAGGCTCGAAAGCCTCCCGAAAGGATGGCAGGAGATGGAATCAAACCATCGACCTCGCGGTGTCACCCGCCACTCGCTGCTACGAGTGCTGAAAGTTTAGCCTCACCAGAGCCGGTTGCGAACCGGATGCCTCGCACTTTTACTTCCAAGACGCTCTATCCACTGAGCTATCCCGCCACAAATTCTGCTACTGTCAATTAAAATCATCAACCGGTCTAACGCCGTTTAAGGATGTGTTTTCGATAACGAGAGATTGACAAGCCGTTTCCAGATTCCTGACCCGCTAACCAATTTTCTAAAACCATCGCTTCCAAAATCGGAAGACCTACAAATACCGGACAATCCGCTTTCGCGCATTTATCAAAATAACCATTGTCGCCAGTCAAAGGAAAACCAACAAGCTCGCGACTCTCTGGCTTCTGGGCGAAATAGTCTGCAACACCCTGACGCAGATGCTGTCTATTTACAGTGTAAACAGACGCGCCAGAAAAACCCTGATTCTTGATTTGCTCGTTAATATCTTCGATAGAAACGACCGGAACCACTCTAGTGCTACCAACAACTTCGTTCGGGAATTCCATGTTTGCCTCACGTTCAACCTTGTGCATTTTGTGTGCTTTGTTCTTCATGCCTACATTCTATAGAACGTTTCCCTTGTGGTCAAGTATTTCCCAGCAGTAAGGACGAGAAATCTAAGATAGCAGTAAAGCCACATAAAAAGTTGGCACGTTTTTTGATTTAAACTTTTCCTTGTAAACCATTGATAAATAAAGACTTATCGTGGACCCCGTAGGATGCCGTATAAGCGCATGCAAGACAGTCGGCAATGCTAAGGCATGGCCGAAAAGTGCCAATCCTGTAAGTTGTTGATTCCATTGTCTTTGCACATTTTGCAAATTTCTGTTCCTGAAATCGAAGTCGCTTAAAACAACGTATACCGCCTCGGGCGCAAATGCACATCTATCAACCAGAGTCAATAGGAAACTTTAAAGAAATGCCATTTTCCAAACAAAAATAAATCAATTTTATTTTCGACCGTATGGAGGCTTGGCCGATGCAAAGCACAGGCCCAATCTGGAAGGGTTTAGCGGTTACGTATCCACTCCATTACCGTCGCCATTAAGGTGACGCCAACCAAGGTTCCGGCCTCACCGTCCAACGCGATGTCGAAATTCGTAGCCGTTGTTAGCTGGAGGATTAGAAGCGTTAGGCAAATAACGGACACCCGTGCAAGCCCCCACGCTGGGTGATCTTGTCTGGGCTTCATGCTGACACCTCCAGTATTTTCGCCAACCGTTTGCCCCAACCGTAGACGAAAGTCACTTGGCTGTGATCCCTAGATACTAGTCGAGTCAGAAACGTCAACCTATGAGACATGAGGCGCACAAACAAGCTCCGAGATTCACAGCCCTGAATAGCAGCCCACGTAACCGGCCCGATGATCCCATCAGGCAGCACACCAACAATCTCCTGA
>TARA_R110000824_G_C15231618_1_pt1 | contig 14125 bp, 23 predicted proteins | sample TARA_R110000824 | Tara Oceans TARA_R110000824 (sample SAMEA4397747) | marine metagenome | biome: Polar Biome; feature: [MES] marine water layer (ENVO:01000295) within the mesopelagic zone...; material: water (ENVO:00002006), including particulate matter (ENVO:01000060) such as...... | reverse complement strand
GATAGTGATTTTGGCCTGAAACATATAGAACAAACTATGAATCATATGGTTAATGTGGGGGGTATAGACGTGGTTGGCATTGGGACGGATTATGACGGCTTTACCGATCCTCCTGACGAAATAGTAGACATATCAGAACTTCCTCGGTTAACCAAATACTTGTCGGCGTTGGGCTACACAGAAAATCAGCTTAAGGGGATATTAGGAGGAAACGCATTACGCGTATTAAAAAGTGGATGGGGAAAAAAATAGTGTGGAATTCTATAGATTAAGTTATTATGTAGTAGGTATTGTAAATTTTACAAAGGAGACAAAGATGCAAGACAAACTGAAAACTATGTTGCGATCCAGAAGGTTTTGGGTAGGAGTTGCGGGCATGATAGTAATTTGTGCCGATTCTCTTCTCGGAGAGGGCACCGTGAACCCGGAGACAGTTTCTAGTGTGGTTCTACTGGCTGCCGCTTGGATTGTAGGTGATTCTTTGCGACTTACCGAATAGCGAGCAAAAAAAATACTTTTTGCTTGACAAAACTAAAAACCTCGGCTATAATGTATTAGTCGGGGTTTTTTTATTCTAAGAAAGGAAACGAACAATGAACATGCAGGCAACATTCGTAAATGCGGCAGAGTCCCATTTTAGATCTTTAATGGATGCGGCGGCTCTTAAAATCAATTTGCTCTCATCTAACCCGGTAGGCGTGGGAGATCATGCGGACGTTTTGAACGATTTTATTTCAGCAGTAACAGAATTTAAGGATGCTCAAGACGGTTTTAACACAATGCAACAATTTAAAAGACAAATGATGTCTCCCGAAGCTCAAGAAACATCCGAAGATGTGATATTGCCAGAAGGAGCTTCTGAAGAATAATAGCATGAAAATAGACATTACTTATTTGGTTGCCGCCATAAACAGAAGCGCCTCCGTTGCCGCTCCAGACTACCTGAGAGTTCTGGTCAACGAAGACGGCACGTTTCCTTCGGAAACCATTTCCACAAAAGACGAATACGAAACCTTGAAAAAAATTCACAATAAATATGTGAACTATCATTTTGAGTACGTTCAAAAAATGCTTTGTGGATTTAGAAAACTGGGCACCGAGCACTTTGAAGTGTGCTATATTACTACTAATAATTATATTCCAAGCCTTAACAAAAGCGGATTACTGCTCACTTTTTCGGAACTGGAAGAAAGAGACATATCAACAGAGGAATATTATAATGACCTTATTTGCAGATACGGAACAACAACCTTTCGATGATGAAGAATGTTCTTGCTTTTTTAATACTTATGTTACACAAGAAGGAGAGATTTGCTTTTCTTGTGGGTGGGGGGACGAAGAATCCGATCTGCACAATTTGGCTACTTTAATATCAAAATTAGCTTCTGGAAAAATTGTCCCAATGGCAGTAAAAAACTTAAGGGAACAGTGTGTGGATGACGATAAAAGAAAAGACTTAGACAACTTAATGCTTAATCTCTCTAAGGATAAAGACAACGAAGGACCTTTAATACCACCCACACAGGCTTCTCCCTGATATTATAATTACCCAGTATTTTTAAGCTTTAATGTGTATAAATAACTGGATCAAATCTTCTCATATGGCGTATAAAAGCCGAACGCCCTCTTGACAAAACCTTGATTGGGATTATAATACAATAGGACTAGCGAGTACTTCAGTCCAAATTAAGGAGTAGGTCTCATGCTAAAACAAAAAAAGATCGTCTGGGAAAGCTGGAATGCTAAAGTAGACGAATTTATATTTGACAAAAAGGCTCAAGCAGAAGCCGAACAAAACTTCTTGAATAATATGATGGAAGAGGCCCATAGTTCTCACGGGTTTGCTTCAGATAAAGAAGAAGCTAATCCTGTTTTTCATGAGATACCTGTTTCTAATCATGTTGTATTCACTCCTTATGGCCCACATTATACGGATTCTAGCCTCAAGCCTTCCAACAGATGGGATTGCTGGGTGTGTTATACCAATTTTGACATAACCACCGATATTCTTGCTATACTAGAGATGATAGACGGAGTAGAGGCTTTAAAGGTAATGGGACGATACACATTTTTTATTGGTATTGGGAAACTATTCTCGATGCCTGAAGTGCGGGCAGACATAGAAAGACAGCTTTGCGAATTTACCGCAGATGAAATTATTTCCAGCATGGATAACCAACTAAGAGATACAGTTGCTAGTATTCAAGAACAGTTATCAGAAAACAATTATTGGTCTATCTTTATAACCACAGAAGGAGAAATAGATTACATAATATCGGACACGCTTGATAAAACATACATGGAAGCGTTAGGGAGATTCGAGAAGAGGAAGTATATGGGCGATGGATTTATATTAAACTCAGGAGAAAACTTTTATGATGAATTTCGAGGAAGCTCACAAGAGTATTGACAACAAGCGGATAATGGACAAGGTAGGATCTAGATATAGTAAAATAATTGACCCCGATGAGCTTGAATCACTCAAGCTAATTACCTTGTGGGAATGTACGAAAAACTATGATCCTTCTAGAAATATGAAGTTTACATCATATCTTTATCAGCAGTTGGGTTTTAAAATAAAGAATACTATTAAAAAGCTCAGCAGAGAATTTACCAACTCCAGTATCGAAACCTACTCCTTTCCTAAAGAGAGATTTGATATTCTTATCGACGGACTTAATTCCGAATCAAAGAGTGTTCTCAGGCAGAAATTCCTCAATAACATGACAATGGAGGAAATAGGGGTCGCTAACGGTTACAGCAGAGAAACTGCTCGCCGCAAGGTTAAAAGAGCACTCTCCCAATTTCAAAAGATAAAGGCTTGAAATTTGGATTATATATATAAAATCAGTTATATTTTGCATAATTTGTGTATATTATAGCGAGGATCTGGAACTTGATTAATGGATAACAACGGGAAAGATATTTATTTTCAATAAGGGGGTCATATATTATGACAGTTCCAAGTGGCGGTTCAGAAAAACGCAATACAACTGGCGGCGCTTTTACGCACGCCAAACAGGGTGGTACAATTATCAATAACAATAGTACCACAGTTACAAATTCAGTAACAGGCGATGGCATAATTACCAAAGCTTTTGAACTGGACGACTCGCAATCTGCCAACAAGGGCGAAACCTGTGATAATCGTCCCAAGGCTTTAGCAAACGGACTCGTGGGCGCTCAGGCAATTGCTGGTTCCAGCTTTGCTTACAACGCTTCTGGGCCGACTCTTTCAGACCCAACGTGGGTATTGTCTCGTGTCTCAACTACCCTCGCGGGTGTTGCCAATACGAAACTTCAGTCCATGGGTAGCGCTCCGTCGCAATCCATTGCTCAGTTCCACGCACTATTCGGTGCTCAGACAGTTACGGCTTTCCGCGCTGGTCGATTTACGCTGACCGGTACTTTTGCTAATGGCACGTCTGATCTTGGTCGGCACAACTGGTTGAATTCCGCTCATACGGCCCTCTCATTGCCGACACCGATGGCAGGAATATATCCGTGGGGAATTTCCGCTGGCGCAAACGGCAACCGAATTGACAATGCCGCTAATCCCTCGCGCGGAACTCCGGGCGAATTGGTTATGAAGGTTGACTTCGTTACGCTGTTGCCAGCAACGGGCGGAGACTTCTTCGACTACAAGCCAATCACTGGCATGTAATAACATCACGAATCCTAAGAGGGGGGAGGGCTCCTCCCCCCTTTTTTATTGGAGATCAACATGGGCGAATCATGGGAATTGATACGTAACATAACTCAAGTCATAGGAATAATTTTTATTCCAATATTTGCGTGGGTTTTACACACAATAATTGGTCACAGTAAAAAACTCATACTTCTAGAAGAACGCGTTAGCGATACGTTAAACAGACGGCTAACCGATCTAGAAAGCAAATTAAACATTTTTGATGACAAGATGGATTCTATTACGGTAAACTTGGCAACAAGCACGCACACGATAGAACAGTTGGAACACAAGTTAGATTCTATTTTGTCTATTTTATCTAGAGCAACAAAAGGAGACTGACATGCAAGACAGACTTAGAAACGCTATTTTGAGTATTAGAAGCAGGGACCTCAACCCGGCGAGCACCATTAAAATACTCGCGCAAGACTTACTAGACATTCATGATTTGCTTAGTGAGCTTCACGAAGAACATTTTGGTGCCATTAGTGAGCTAGAACCTGAGCCAGAACCTGAACCGGCACCTGATATGAATGAAGTAGCTACCTCTAGCAGCTACTTCATTGCCAATCGTAAAGATTGACCCAGAACCGGTTTCTTTCCTCCGTCAATCTCACCCTTCTAGCAGGGGGTATTTTTATGACACTAGACTCCAGCAAAAAATTACACATTGCTGACAAGGTTCTTGATGTCGTGGTTAACAACCTTTTAGATTATTTGGGAATTTCTAAAGAGCAGGTTGACAAACTTGCTCATATGATTGATAATATAGAAGTGAGCAGTGAAGGCAACGAAACCTTTGTAGATATTAAAATTAAACAAATTAGGATAACATTAGAAAAATAATAGGCGTCACACCCTTTATTTTCAGACTGTCTTTTTAAAAGGAACTACCTAAAATGGAAGACAGTTTACGACCAAGCTGGCATCAATATTTTTTAGGTTTAGCTCAATACGCATCCATCCGTAGTCATGATGCACAGACTAAGGTTGGGTGCGTTCTTGTTGATAGTCAAATGCACGTTGTCAGCATGGGCTATAACGGTTTTCCTTCTGAGTGCAAAGACTCTCATTTGCCTACCACACGACCGACCAAGTATCCGTTTATGGTACACGCCGAGGAAAACGCAATATCTAACATGATATCTAAAAGCCCTTATACTCCTTTAGCCGCCTATATAACACATTTTCCGTGCCATAGGTGCGCAAAACTGTTGTGGCAAAACGGTGTGAGAAAATGGTACGTAACCAAAGGAGCTAAAACATTTGATGTTGACGAAAACGACTGTATTGTATACAGCCATCTAATTGCAAACGGTCTTACGATAGAAGAAATAGAAAATACAATTAGCATAAGGACAAGCTCATGTCGTTGAAAGCCTTGATGGATTATACCTTCGTAGGAAAATATGCCCGCTGGATATCAGAAAAAAAGAGAAGAGAAACTTGGAAAGAAAGCAACAATCGCGTTCGTGGAATGATGTTAAAGAAGTATGAAGACTGCGGCATAGATGACGAAATCAATTGGGCGTATGATATGATGCTCAAGAAAAGATGCTTGGGGTCCCAGAGAGCGTTGCAGTTTGGTGGAGAGCCTATCTTTAAACACAATGCGAGAATGTTTAACTGTGTTGCCAGCTTTTGTGATCGACTGAAATTCTTTCAGGAATGTATGTATTTGCTGCTTTGTGGGTGTGGTACTGGTTTTTCGGTACAAACTCGCCATATTAATAAATTGCCCCCTATGGTTAAAGAAAAAAGAGGGACAAAAAGGTTTACAATACCTGACAGCATTGAAGGGTGGGCAGACTCTATTGGGGTGTTGATATCAAGCTATTTTGATCAGGACGATATCTTCCCTGAGTATACTGGCAAAGATGTTAGTTTTGATTTTTCGAAAATACGTCCCGCAGGATCACGTCTTGGCTCAAGTGCGGGAAAAGCTCCGGGTCCAGAGCCTCTTAAAAAAGCTATAAAGAATATCAAAAAAGTTCTGGACAAAGCCTTGAAGAATTTAGAATTTTGCGCTGAGTCTATAAGAAGGTTGGAACCCATTGAGGCTTATGATATTGTTATGCACAGCGCCGATGCGGTAATTAGCGGGGGCGTAAGAAGAAGTGCTACGATTTGCCTATTTAGTCCTGAAGACGAGAAAATGGCACAAGCCAAAACTGGAAATTGGTTTCACGATAACCCTCAAAGAGGCAGGTCTAACAATTCTGCCCTCCTGCTCAGAGATAAAACTTCAAAAGAAGATTTTCAAACTCTAATGAAAGCGGTCAGAGAATTTGGAGAGCCCGGATTTGTGTGGGCAGATTCTACGGAATTAATAGTCAATCCTTGTGTTGAAATTGGTATGTATCCTGTAGATGTTAAAAGTAAAAAAAGCGGCTGGCAGGGGTGCAACTTGTCCACGGTGAACTGCGCTAAAGCAAAAACAGAAGAAGAATTTTATGAGGCGGTCAAAGCTGCGGCTATTATAGGCACTCTTCAAGCTGGCTTCACCAAATTTCCATATCTAGGGAAAACAAGCGAGCGGATTTTTGAAAGAGAAGCGTTATTAGGAGTCAGTGGAACAGGTTGGATGGAAAATTCAGAACTGTGCCTAGACCCATCGGTACAAAGAAAAGCGGCTAAGGTAGCAAAAGAAACCAACAAAAAAATTTCCAAGAAGATTGGAATAAACCAAGCGGCAAGGGTAACATGCGTAAAGCCAGAAGGAACCGCAAGCTGTATATTAGGAACAGCCTCCGGCATCCACCCCCATCACGCTAAGCGTTACATTAGACGAGTTCAGGCCAATAAAATGGAGAACATATATAAATATTTTAGCGAGATAAACCCAAGAGCCCGTGAAGAATCAGTGTGGTCAGCAAATGATAGCGATGATGTTGTCTCCTTTTGCATAGAGGTTCCTGCGGGCTCTAAAACTAAAAATCAAATTAGCGCCATAGAATTGCTAGGGTATGTAAAATCGACTCAACAAAATTGGGTGATTCCGGGCACAAACAAAGATCTGTGTACCAAAAAATGGTTAGTTCACAATGTTAGTAACACTATCAATGTTAAAAACGGCGAGTGGGATGACGTGGAATCTTTTATTTACAAAAATCGCAAGTTCTTCTGTGGGATCAGTCTGTTGCCCGTAACAGGCGACAAGGATTATCCCCAAGCCCCATTTACAGCGGTTTATTTGCCTACCGAAATGGTTTCCCATTATGGAAGCGGGGCCATGTTTGCTAGCGGGCTAATAGAAGTTGCTCTCAATCTATGGGAAGATAATTTATGGGCGGCGTGCGATTCTCTTCTTGGAATAGGAACTCGCGTAAAAGGAAACGGCAAAAGAGAATGGGTAAATAGATGCAAGAAGTTTACTTCAAAATATTTTGATAACGATCTTAAAAGATTTACCTATTGCATGAAAGATATATACAATTACAAATTATGGACAGAGCTTTCTCTTGAATACAAAGATGTAGATTATACTAAGGTGGTAGAGCAGGACGACAATACCACGCTGGAACAAGAGTTGGCGTGTTCTGGCGGTTCTTGTGAGATAATATAAGGTTTTTTAATATGGCCACTAATAGCAGAATATTTTATGGATGTGAGGGTGTTCTAGCGGCGGAATCTGGAAGCAGTCTAGCTTTTTTAAAGGGTGTCCAGTCTGTCGGGGTTACTCCCACCCAAGATGCAACCACCTTGAGTGACGTAGGTAGAACCCAAACGTTTGCCGTATTTTACAATAACCCTACCATAGAGATAACTATAGAAAGAGTTTTAGAGAAAAGTGGAGATCCTCGTTTTTTTACTCTCGGAGCAAGCCCCGGATCATACTTAGCTTCGTATTTTTTAAAGTCTAGTAATTTTGGAATGCAAAACACGCCGTCCGAGACGGATATAAAACAATATGACATACGGCTTTTATATACGTCAGATGCGTCAGACGATATAGCTGCCGGAAGCGCCGTAGACACATATGATTTTAAATACTGCCTTTTAACCGCCCTTTCTTATTCTCTTGCGGTTGATGGTTTAATCAAGGAGACTCTCACCTTTACCACCAAGATACAGGACCACACTTCCGGTGGGTCTTCTTCTAGTGAAACCTTTCCACAGACAGCCACAAACATGAAACGTCAGGATGTTTCCATTTCTACTGCAACACTGCCAGACGAGGTAGAAGATATTATAGACGCGTATTCCGACACACATCAGGCTGTTCAGTCCATTAATATTAATTTGAATATTAACTATGGCCAATTAACAGATGTGGGAAAATGGCGAGGAGCTAGTGCTGCTGCTAGAGTAAACGATTTTAGGTATGTTCAGTTGCCAATAGAAGTAAGTTCTTCTTTTACCATAGTGGCCCGCAGAGGAATGCAGCAGGATATCCTAATGAAGGATACTAACTTTATGAGTGACGTTGGAGTGCCTGACAGGCAAATAATAATACCGGTGCAAACCAACGCCGACAAATATATTTTTTGGGATTTGGGAACAAAAAATTATCTCACGAACGTTTCAACCACGGGAGGAGATGTAGGAGGAGGAAATGTAGAAATGACTTTTGATTACGTAAATACAAATAACGACTATGTGGCCTATGGCCCACTGTCTTCCAAAGTAACCCTAACCCCGGCGAAACTATAATATGGCTAGAAAAAAACCAACACGACGATCACGAAAAAAATTATCACCAAAAAGCGAAAACCAAAGTGATTATATAAGAGATATTTCCGAGTGCGATATTACCTTTTGTCACGGTCCAGCGGGTTCGGGCAAAACGGCAATAGCTGTAGGTTTGGCGTGCGAATATCTAATGGACCAAAAAATAGAAAAGATTGTTGTTACGAGACCTGTAGTAGAATCAGGAGGAGGGCTTGGCTATCTTCCGGGCACAATGGAAGAAAAAATTCAACCTTACCTTGTGCCGATTATGGAAGAAATGAAACTCTATCTTCCCAAAGCTATTCTAGAAAGCGAGTCAGTAGAATTGTGTCCACTGGAATATATGAGAGGAAGAAATTTTCACCATTCTTTTATGATTTTAGACGAAGCTCAAAACGCTACTCTTGATCAAATTAAAATGTTTGTTACCCGAATAGGGTGGGGATCTAAGGCGGTTATCAACGGAGACCTAGAACAAACCGACCTTGGAGAAGCCACTGGCCTTGAGGGCTGTTTGGACAAATTAGAAGGGCTTGCTGGAATTGGAATTTGCGAACTTACCGATGACGACATTGTTAGAAATGATATTATATCTAAAATATTAAGACGGTTGCAATAAAAATTTACTTAAGGTGGGTCAAATTTTTCCCTTTCCTCTATAATGGAATAAGCGGAATGTTTAAAAACTTAATATATGGACTTTTATGGCTTTCGATAGGACTGGTTTCTGCCATAGACATTTATTGGTCTATTGTTTTGCAGGACGTTCTTATAGAAACAGAACTTAATCCCCTTGGAAAAATTCTAATCGAGAGCGACGGCGGAAGCGTTGCTTTGTTTATGTTTTGCAAAGTGGTTGGCCTTGTTGTTGCTCTGGGTTTATTAGTAATATTATATCACTACAAAAAGCGTATAGCTTGGTTAAGTATTTTAGGGGTTTTTATTTTTCAAGCTTGGCTTTTGTGGTACTTGAATGCGGTGCCCCCGTCTATAATGAAAAAAGTTAAATTTTATAGAAACATGCACCAAAAGGTATTAAAGGAGGTAAAATGCCCACCTACGATTACTCCTGTTCTTCCTGTGAACACGCCTTTGAGGCCAAACACGGTTTCAACGAAGACGCTCCCCCCTGTCCCAAATGCGGAAACGGCGAACTTAGGCAAATCTTCGACACGCCCCCCATCTGTTTTGTTAAGGGGGAAGCAACAACCGTAGGACAACAGGCAGAACGTAACACTCAAAAAATGGGACGTTACGAACTAGAGGACCGAAGAAAAGAAGACGACATGGGTAAACACGGCAAACATAGAGAGATACGCGCCAAGCGACACAAGTTAAACAAGATGACCCCGGAACAAAAAACAAAGTGGATTATGGAAGGTGATTAATGGCTAACGAAAAACTAGAAGCTCATCAGTACCCACACCTTGCGCAGATTGTGTTCAGTGTAAATGTGCATAAAAAACTTCCCGATGGAAGTCTTGATTCTCGCATAGTCTCTTCTGACGAATTACACAAATATGGCATTACCAATAAGGCTATGTTTTCAGTAGAAGGATACGATAAAGTAGACTGTATTACCAAAGTTAAAAAAGTTTTGGAGAACCTGCACTATGAGTCGGCATGACAAAGAAGACCTCAATGCTTTAAATATCCCAGACCCACCAAAAAGAACAGAAACGTTTCTGGGCGATGGAGGTAAAGAATCAGACATTAATAAATCTTTTGCAAAAGTACTTAATGTAGACGGCAATGAGGCTTATTTTATTTGGTTTGGAAGAGGAGATCTGTTCGACCCATGGGGCACTGATAGACTACATCGAAATAGACCATACTATTCTTTTAAAAAAGTTAACAATACTACGTTCGATTACTACGTAAAATATCTTAAAAGTAAAAACAATCTATATCTTACTAGAGCCAGACGAAGCTCAATGGAGGAATAAAATGAAAAAAGGACCACTTTCAAAAAAAGAAAAAGCGTTCATTACGGAACATAAAAAGGACGATATTAAGTCTATAGCCAGCGAGCTTAATAGGTCTGTTTCTGTGATAGAAAGGTTTCACTCAACATTAGAGGAAGAAGCTCTATCGAAAGCGGGCGATTTGATGGCGAGAAATAGACGCTATGGAGTTGTAACAATGACAGAAGGGGCGTCAATGGCCGGTGACGAAAATAGAAAAAAGAGTAAAGAAACTAAACCAGATCCAGTTTCTCCACGACTTAAAGGATCTATCCACAAATTTAGGGAGGAATAAAATGATATGTACACAGTTTGACACATACATGAGAAAACTCACTAAAGAACTAGAGATGCTGTGGGTGTGTACTTTAAACGATGGAACAAAAGTGTATTCTGATTTTAAAAGACCCGGAATAGAAGGCCACCCATGGGACAGGCTGAAATCTCATTGCGAAAAAAACAGTCTGTTTGCAACTAAAATTGAAGTATTAATGTTTGGCGCTCCTCACACTGTTTTGTTTGAAGATCACGACAAAGGTTTAGACGGTTTGTTTGTCGCAAGAGGGAGCGCGAGAGATATAAATACAGCGAGCGGAGAATCTACATCATACAAGCAGTTGGTAGTAGGTCTACTAAAAGAGGAAGAAGAAGATGTTATTGATGTTAAGAAATTTAGTTGGCCAGAAAATGAAATAGAACCATTTTCATCCACAAGAAAAGTAACACCCGAAAACGCCAAGATGATGTTATTCAAAAATGACTCACCAAAGAAAAAAAGGGAAAGCGTTCAAGTCGCCCTCAACGGGACAACCGTGTGACGCTGCCCAGTACATAGCAGAAACAATGCTTCATAAAAAAGCCGAACGCTACAACAGTGGCGTTTTGGGCTATAAGTTCTGGAACAAAAGTCAAAAAAAGGCTTATCAAGGGCAAGTGGTAGCGGCTCGCCGCTTAATAAAAGAATTCGGTGAGAAAGCTGTCTTAGAATATATAAATTCCCCTAAAGCAAAAAGGGTGTTCTCTCTGGGCTTTTTCTCGCCTTTAAAATTCGTAAAAGAAGGCGTTGCTCAATTCAAGAAGATTGTTGATAATAGAGAAGCAAAGCAAAAACGATCAGAGCAGTCTTCATCCCCCGCTGTAGACCCTAAGCAGCCACCCAGAAAACCTTTTGGGAAGAAGACGCTTTTTTCCAAACTAAAATCTACGGAGAAAAAAGATGATGGCAGTCAAGAAAAATAACCCAGCATTCCTCAAAGACATTATTAAAAAATACGGACAGGTTATCTCTACCGGTAATGAAGTCTTAGAGCAAAGAAAAAACTTTAAAACTGTTTCTGTTAGTCCCGCCGTTGATCTGGCTTTAGGAGGAGGCATCAAAGAGGGGTCATGGGTTATATTGACAGGCGACCCCAAGTGCGGAAAAACTACCACGGCTCTTCAAATAGCGGCAAACTGCCAAAAAGACGGAAGACCTATTATATATCTTGATGCGGAGGGACGCCTTAAAGAAATGAACCTTTTGGGGGTTGACGGACTCGACAAAGAAAAAATACAAATCATTCACGCTGAAGACGAACCGCTGAGCGCGGAGACGTTTTTAGATATTGCCGTTAAGCTAGTAAGCGCTAAAGAAAACCATGGATGTGTTTGTATCATTGATTCTACGTCGGCTTTGATGCCAGAAAAAGAATTAGACGGAGATATGTCTCCGGGTAGGGCGGGTCTTCCAAGAATACTATCCATCTTCTGTAAGAAGCTCGGTCAAATAGTGCCCAAGCAGAGGGCCATAGTAATTGTTATCACCCATTTTATTGCTAACACCTCTGGCTATGGGGCAGCGAGAATGCCTGATTGCGGTAAAAAGATACAATATCAAGCCGACACAAGAATGGAAGTTAAATCCATTAACCCTTGGACACAAAAGGATACACAAATTGGACAAGCCGTGAACTGGAAAATAATTTGTTCTTCTATGGGTCCCCCCGGAACCGAATGTCAAAGCTGGATAAAATATGGAAGCGGGGTTGACAAAACCCAAGAACTGGTTATAATTGGACAAGAGGCGGGTTTAATTTCTAAGGCGGGCGCGTGGCTTACGTGCGACTTTTTATTCTTAAAACCAGAACTATTAAAAAAGTTAAATCCTACAATAGAGATCACCAAAGAAAAAACCTACAAAGACCAAGAAGCTGCATTAAGATGTTGCAAATTTCAAGGACAGGAAAAATTGTACAATTTCCTAAATGAAAATGGGGAAGTGTGCAAGCTTTTAGAAAAAGAAATAGAGTTAATGCTATGAGTTTTATTTATATTTATGGTAACAACAAATTTTCGATGGGGTCTTATTCTCCTTCTGATGTTTCTGAAAAGGTTAACGCTTTTTTGGAATCGGCAAACTGCAATAATTATCTCAGGTACGATGAGCACAATGACGTGTGTTATTATTCAGTCTTCCGGGCTAACCTGTTAAAAAAAACAGCCTTTTCGTGCGACATATCTAAGAAGCTCGTGTCCGATAGTCTCTTTTCTTCTATCCCAAAAAACAACATAATAACCACGCAAGCAGACGCCGGAATAACTATCAACAAAAGAGGCGAGTGCTGTTTTGAACATCAGACACACAAGTTTATGTACATAAAACCCCGTGACATTTTTGACCACTTTGACAATTGGTACTCACCTAATTTGAAGCAGGAAGTGGGAAAAATAATGCCTGTTCCTGTTGGGTTATATCCTTTAGTGGCAAAAGAACTTACACCGGAATTCATACAAGAACTTCGAAACATCCCAAAGACAAAACTTTGTTACTGCAACATGTCTATCACGTCCAGATATCGGGCAGAGATTGCCAAGTGGGCAAATAAATGTCCGTGGGTTGACGATTTTATTTTTAAAAGACCCGACTTCGTAGACAAGGAATATGTTAATGACCCTGAAATTGTTTTTGCGGAGTACGCTTTAGATTTTAAGGATTACATGAGAAAATTAGCGTCTTACAAGTTTGCGATTGCGCCGGAAGGCCACGGTATCGACACCTTTCGAATATGGGAGTGCGTGATAACCAACACGATCCCCATAGCTTCTAATAATTATGGCAATCGAATATTTTCTCAGATTTTTCCCATGATATTGACAGATAGATACGAAACGCTGAAGTGTCCCGGCTTTGTTAATCGCCGCATTAACGAGCCATCTATAGTTGTAAAAGGCGATCTCGCAGACGTAAACTACGACTATGAACTTCTTAAAGAGTCAAATTTACATAAACTTTTAGGGCTAATTAAAAATGCATGTAACAGGGCTTGATGACAAATGCTACGTTTGGAACCCAACCAAAAGCCAAGCTAAGATTAAAGAGAAAAATAAATCATCTTTACACAAAAAAGCAAAATTGCTACTAAAAGAAGTTTATCCTTTTGACAGGATTCTAGAAGAAGTCAAGTTACCGGGAACTAAAAACACCAGACGCCGTTCACTACTTGCGGCTGATTTTTTTATTCCCAATAGAAATTTAATAGTAGAAGTGCATGGAGAGCAGCACTATACCTATAATTCATTTTTTTTTAAAAATAGTATGGAGTTTTATAAGGCACAAGCAAGAGATCGGGATAAAATAAGATGGTGCGAAATAAACGATATAGGATTTATAGAACTGCCTTTTAATGAGTCAGAAGAAGAGTGGAGAGAAAAATTTGAGTAACGAAGAAAAAGCTCACGAATTCTTACAAAAAATAGACGACTGGATTGAAGGTCGCAATGTTGATTTGGTCACTAAGAATGATCAGGTTGACTATATAATCAA
>TARA_R110000824_G_scaffold83438_5_pt1 | contig 14135 bp, 23 predicted proteins | sample TARA_R110000824 | Tara Oceans TARA_R110000824 (sample SAMEA4397747) | marine metagenome | biome: Polar Biome; feature: [MES] marine water layer (ENVO:01000295) within the mesopelagic zone...; material: water (ENVO:00002006), including particulate matter (ENVO:01000060) such as...... | reverse complement strand
TTCCTGGAGTGCGCGCATTGCAGGCTGGCCCATTTAGTGCGGCATTTGGTGGATCGGCACTAGGCCGTCAAGCGCAGTTAGCCATTGCGCCTAGTGAAGCGCAGATGGAATCATCCCTCTTCGTTACAGAAGAAGAGGCGGGGCATATCGCTGTGAAAAGTGTGGTTGAGAATTACAACAATGCCCGCGCAGAAGCACGTAAGCTAGCGGGTAGTGGCGATAACCAAGCTGCTATCAAACGTATGCAAGAATGGAACAGCGGCATGGCTCCTAGAGTTAGAATGCTACGTGACATGAACGCGCTTAATATGAATAGCTTTCAGCGCATTAGCTTCAGTATTGATGATATGCGACGAACCCTTCTAGGGGGCGCGGAGGATCTGGCCGAGCCTTCAATCTTGGAGACTGCGGGGGTGCGAGCATCCCGGGCGTTTCCTCGACTGGCGAATGTTGCGGGTAATGTCGCAGAAGGAGTCTCGGGAGCATTCCAATAAAGAAGCCAATTATAGCGCATGCCACAAAGAACATGATTATATTACTCGTATCCCGCACTGAGTTCTTCCTCTGAAATGGCTCGATAGATCATAGCACCACTTGCTTTGTGTTGCTTGACTTCTATCGAGCCATTATCAATTAAATTACTTATGCTATCGTTGAGTACATTAGCTGGAAGTTTTACAGCTCGCGATAGCTCCATCCGCATAATCCAACCTTCGCGCTTACGCAAGTAAAGCAATACCTTGATTGTGTTTTTCATCTCTGGATCAACATCAGCGCCTGCTAGGGCGTTTGGCATGAGGCTTCTAGTATGAGCTACCCAATCAATAGCAGCCTGGATATGCTCAGGGTAGAGTTCTAATCCGGAATCCGCGCAAAGAGCATAAACCATAGCAAGTTTAAGAACATGCACTGGCTCACGCTCATGAAATCCACTGAGCTTGCTAAGGTCTGATCCTGGCTCTCGTGTGTTATACCAGTCATCGAATAGATTGCCCCCGCTAGATGTGAACTTAAACTCCCCTTTAATCTTAGCTATTTCCATCAATTGCTTTATTAGTAATCGTTTTATTTCCAATTCGCGGGAGGTGATAATGGGGCGCGGGACTCGTCGCTCGGGCTTGTCTGCGAAGACCCACATTGTTCGGCCTGCAAATCCTTCACCAAACACAGCAGGTGTGACGTTTCCCTGGATCCATAAAGGCGTAGTAGCACCAAGAATACTGAGACACACGTTGTTGATAATATCAGTTCCGGATGTTTTAGTAACATACTCAAACAACTTAGGACAACCATACAAGCGAGTAAGAAGATCGACCATGCCTGCATTCTGAGCAGCTTGTGACATGAATACTCCAAGCTCATCACTATAGAGGATTGTTGGCCGACTAAACCGTTGTTCATCACGCCCTTCGCCTTTCGTAAATGATTTGCCTAGAGTTTTGCATAGTGCCTCGGGTGTAATCTTTTCGCTTAGGATAAGTCGTTCAGGGTCATTACCGATTGCTTCCCGTAGTAGCCCGATGCCAATCTCAAGAGCAACTCCTTTACGACACGCTCCTGATCCAGCGACCAAAATTGTGTAGTGATTTGGGTATATTTTGAAGTAGGACATATCAAGATATACGTTTCTTGCGGCAACATTTCCGACGATGCTAGCCGCAACCCAGGTGTGGAAAATACTTGGGGATTCTTGTCCGCTAGTGTATGCAAGATAGCGTCCAGTAAAGTCATCGGGGATTGGCGCATTGTCTCTGCTTGGGTCATGTTCGAGCATCCTTTCTCCTATGTTTCGTGGCGTTTAGCTGGATCCCAGTAAGGCCCAAAAGTTAAGATAGCTTCTAGAGTGCTTCTGTAATCTCCTCTAAACTGGATAGCACGGTCATCAACGTATTCACTGGCAAGAGGCTTCCGTGTTTCGACGCGATCGATATACTTACTGAGCCTGTGTTTTTTAAGCCATGCTCTGACGTTTCTGATTGGTCTACAACTATAGATAACGATCCTTCTGTGTCGCTGTAGCTCAATGAGAAAATCTTCCACTCCGGCACGTGGGGGGTATTCGACATTTGGGCCTTCCCATCCTTTGTAGGTGTTAAGCACTGCATCGAAGTCAAGGGCTGTTGTTTTCATTCATTAGCCTCCTGCTTTGCTTGCATTGCTTGCTCTGCGAAATGTGTCAGGACTTGTTTGATTCTATCGTCTACTGTGCGCATTAGTTCCGGCATGTAGACTTTTTCTATTAAGGCGTTAAAATCATTAGTCAGCACTTTGATATCTTCATCAGTGAGCTTGCGTCGCGTGGAACGCTTGCGTGGTGACACTAGGATGTCTCCTTCCAATTTTTTCCTGATTTGAACTCACAAGGTATCCGCAACGGTACACCGTAGACGTTCATTGGTAGCTCGCGTTGCAGGACCTCTACTACATTCTGCTCCACGTAAGGCAAAGCATCCGGTGAACACTGGCCGAAGACGCTATCGTGGACTTGGCCCAAGATTTGAATATCGCTCCGGCCTGTGAAGCGTCCCTCCAATTCAATAAGACTAAGATTGACCGCGTCCCCAATGCTGCTCTGTGGTAGGAAAGCGTAAGCCTCCCGATAGGTATTGTCTTCTAATCGCCCGAAGAAAATACGCTGTCTGCCAAAACAATTCTTAAGTCGTCGAGTCTGCCGGATTGAGCTTTTAATTCTATGTCTCCAAGAGACCAATCCTTGCAGGTTATTATCAAGGGCACGGAAGCAATCCCGCGCAGTCGCTTGCGTAAAGCGCAGATGAGGTTGTCGATTGTTTACGTTCTCCGCTAGGGTCTTTGCCCCCATTGAGTAGTTGTATCCATGTCCGACTGTCTTAGCAAGCTGTCGCAAGTCTCCGACAATCTCCTTTGGCTCGACTCCCAAGATGATACTACCGATAAACTCATGGTAAAGGATTTTGTCAGGTCGTCCTTCTCCAAAGATGCTATGATTCGTGAGGATCTTAAACATACCTTCGTCGCCCGAATCCCATGCCACAATATATGATTCTGCAGAACTAAGATCGGCCTGCCAAAACGTCCAACCTGGATCAGGGACGTATAATTCTCGCGCCCACTTGGGTTGATTTTGAAGGTTGGTTCCACGTCCGTATATGTTAGTGCTCGATGAAAGACGCCCCGTTTCAGCACCACCGGATGCATCTGCTTTCCGCGAATTTCCGGCAATATTGTAAGATGTTCTGACTCGCCCGTCAGGGTCTTCGAAATCTTTAAGGAATGTGCCAATACTTTTTCGTTTACCTCGTGCATCAAGGCATAAGCTGATGAATTCTTCGTGTCTAGGATACTTACGTCGTAAGCTAGACAAGGCTTTATCATCGGTGGTAATCGTCCGCGTTCCACGTTTACGCTGTTCTGGTAATCGGAGCACCCCATACACATACTCCTTCATCTGTTTAGGTGAGTTAGGGTTAATATCAGTCTCTGCTATCTCGTTAATGCGCGCCTGAATCTGATCCACTTCACTCGAAAGTTTAGTCCTGATTTTATTCCTGGCATCCTTATTGAGCAATAGACCACGTGACTGAATCCTTGCCAGCGTTTTGCTGAGGGGCGCATATGTCGAAAGGTAAAAATCGGTAAGGCCGTAGTGCTGAAGCTCACTTTTGAGCTGGTGAAAAGCCTCAAGCGTGCAAATAACATCCAGTGCGTTATATTCCCAGTGTGCCTGTTGATAATCAGCATTTGATGATTCCTTAGCCATCATTTTAAAGAAAGGCTCATGGCAGTATATGGATGCGAGAAACGCAAGAGAGTGTGGTTGCTCGCTGTAGAGACAATGGTGCATGAGCATAGTGTCCCAGACCATTCCACGAACAGGCATCTGCCAGACACTCGCAAGGTAGCTACAATCATAGATTCCGTTCTGAGCGACTTTAGGGACTGGCGTATCAAGCAAAGCTCCGCAAGCCTTTGCAAGTGCGGCTTCCTCGGCGATTGTGAATTGGCCTGTAAAGGGAATCGATATTGCATGTCCTGTAGAATCTGCAAACCCCATAACAGTAACCGTGCCTTCGTAAGTCTCAATATCAAAAGAGAGGTATTCTGCTTTATGCATTGCTTCTAGTCGAGTGATGAACTCTTCAGCAGTTCGTGGACCATCGAGTTCAGTCCTTGTGCGAAGAGATCGGCATACTGTTTTTCCATAGAGCTCAAGTCTCTTGACGGGAATGTCGAAGTGTGGATTGTTGAGATATTGCTTGAGCTTCTTTGCGTCAGCTCTAGATGAAAAGAGCTGTCGCCAGTCTCGAAAGATAGCTGAGGGATGGAGCATTGCAAAGTAATCCCGTCCCGCGTAATCAGTAAGCAACGAGCCTCTATACTGCGTAATCCCTTTAATGCCGCATAGAGCCTCCAATGGCGTTGAGCCTAAGCCGATTATCATTTTGCGTGGGTAGCGATCTATGATGGCTTTACAGGCTATGATTTCCTCTTCTAGTGACACGCCAATTCCAGGTAATCGATGCATGTGATTACCTGGAGGGCGAACGGGAACTACATTCATACTCAATACATCCTTACGTTGGATACCAGCTCGTAGCAAGATATCACCAAATAGCAATTGTCCGCTAGGCCCAACGAAAGGTCTCTTATCTATGTCTTCTTGTGAGCCAGGCGCTTCCCCGATAACAACAATAGGCGAGTCTATACGACCATCAGGTGGCACGTAGCGATGTTCACTTGGACTTACGGGCATCTAATATGCCTTTCTTAAAGTTATTCCTATAATAGGAAAAACTAACTATATCACTCTTATAACGATAGCCCTCTGCGACTAGCAATTACTCATCGACATCTTCCTCTTCGAGTTCGTCATCATCTTCGACAACGTCCTCTTCTGTGTCTGCATCTGTTACTTCCATCCCTGGAGCGGGTGTGCTAGGTTCGGCTTCTACAGTTTCTGCAGGAGCATCCGCATAGACGCGCTTTGATAAATCATTCGGCGTGTCTGTGCTGATTACCCGATTAAGTTCATCAGGTCCACCAAGCGGGTTAATCCCATACTCTCGGCCGCGAGCGTTTGCCATTGTAGTATCACCTCCTAGTGGTTAGAATAAGAGCCTTACATCTTACCATCACATTCTTTCTTAATCTCGATGCTGTCCTTGAGTGACATCCCCCCTACAGCTATAAGCCATTCTTTTCCTTCGAGAGCTGTCTGCTCATCAAGCTCAAAGCCACAAACACGTAATCCACGCCACGCGGCTGCAATTAATGTAGAACCGCTTCCGCAGAAGGGATCCAAGCACAAGGCTCCGCCTTCTCCGGATATATACAATAATTGATTGATGAGCTTGATTGGTTTCTGTGTTTTGTGGCGCTTATTCGTGCCCCATACAGGCTGAAACGATAACACATCACCCGAGGGCATAGACTTAATCGGACGTGTGCCTTTACGGGCGAATAGAATCGCCTCATAAGCATAAGGCCATTGTTGGTTGTTGCCCGCTACTCCCTGGATGTCTGTCTTACTCCAGATGAGCGGGGCAGTGCGGACGCTGAAGCCCGCTTCGGTGCAGATGCGAGCTAGCGATGCGAAGTGCGGAGTGCTGTCTTGGTCTGCTGTGGGATCTTTAGCGACCGCAGAACAAAACAAATACATATGTGAGTTGTCAGCGAGAACACGATACATCTGTGGAATAGCTTCGTGTAGGAGCGCCATTGTTGCTTCGGCATTGTCATCAAACTTAAGTTGGGTAGACTCGGCATCTCCATGCTTCTTGTTAAACACGCTATCCTCAAGCGAGCCATACGGTGGATCAGTGATAATAATGTCGACACTACCATCGGCAAGTGTAGCCATTCCCTGCTCGCCAATACAACTGGCATGTCGTAGGTCAGCCCAAGATGCGTTAGCTCTATCCTCATCAGTGAGCATCGCCTCTGCATTAGCTGCTCGGTCTTTGACCTCGATTGTCTTTGTCGCTTTGCCGATAGCTTTCTCAAGCTCGCGCTTGACTGCAGCGATTCCCCCTGAGCCTGCTTTGTCGTAGATTACTTTTTGGAGGTCTTTTGGTAGGATGTGCATTGTGTTGGCGACTTCAAGCTCCATTGATACGACGCTATTAGAACGGCCAACGAGATCAGCAGTATCTTTAACGGTATGTCGCGTAGTCCCATCAGGAACTGGTCCCCGACTGTTGCTAGGATTATTAATAGTGAGCAGATCGTGTAGCAATTTAAGCGCATTTAACTTTTCCTCTGCTGTGAGATCTTTGCGATGAAGATTTTCCTCAAGTTCTATTTTTTGTTTGTCGTGATCATTTAACTGCTCAAAGCGACGATACTCAATCGTAGGCCACTCTAATTGTAGAGCGCTTGTGAGACGGCGCTCTCCTGCGATGAGGTTGTTCATCTCATCAATTACTACAGGGTGTATCAACCCGACTTCACTGAGGGATGTCTTGAGAGGTTCTAAGTCGCCCAAATCCTCGCGTTGTCTATTACTTATGTGTATTTTGGATGTTTCGATTGTAGGCATGTGGCTCCTGGAAGGTAAAGCGGGGCATCGCAAGGCTCTCGGATAAGAGTTACGATGCCCCTAGGCGGCTAGAGGGTATCAGCTAATGTATTGCGTGCCCTCATCACGGCCCACCTTAGATTTCCTGTGCTACCTGCTTGAGCTTTGTCAAGCGACGATCAATACTGCGCTCTTCGCGCTTGGTCTCATTGAGAGCATCAGCAACTTCTCGCCGGAGCCTGGCGATAAACTGATTATTCTCTACAATTTTAAGGCGTGATGTATCTATCTCATCTTGAAGCTCACTCATTGTATCCAGTGCTGAATCCAGTGCTGAAGTTGGCATATAATAATCCTCATAGTTAATAAGCGAGAGCTAAGATCATTGCAATAAACTGTAAGCTCGACAGCTTTTCCCCCGGTCCACTGCCGATTCTCAAAAGGCCACTCGCGTTCACAGGTAATCTACCTGTATCACAACCTCTGCTTACACTAAGTTCCCTCGCCATATTTATTGCTCACTTAGCTCTCGCCCAATCATACAATACTACGGAGTATTCCCAAGCACGCGTTTGACTTCATTAGACTCCTGATCGTTCCACGTGCGAATACCAACCTCGACGTTGAACTCTAATCCCACGAGTCCTTCCAGGAACTCCGTGCTGATCCGCGTGCCTTCCCAACGCTGACCGAGAGACTCGATGAACTTAAAGAAGATCACGCGACCCTTGCCTTCAAGAGGCGTATTGTAGAACAGCGTGAAGTTGTTGTCTGCGGGATCAGGCGCGTCCACAGTCACGAGCCTCCATGCCAGATACTGCTTTCCCGATTCCTGGCCGAACTTAGCCTCGGGAGCCTGTGCAATGCGCACACGATACGGGCCTGGATCCAGCTTCTTATTCGCTTCTTCTTCAACGTCATCATACTCACCCATCTCGATGTCGAGTGCGGGCATACCTGCGTCGTCAGCCATAGTAATGCTTCTCCTTAGTGTAAACTCATGTTGATACCTTAGCTCTCTCATTGAGAGCGGGCGATAAGCGGTCATTCAAATACCTTTCGAAAGTCTTGTTCAATGACTGGCGCTAACTTTAGCTGACTGCGAGCGTCTGTAATCTGCGCCGTCTTACGTGTGCGCCAAAGATACCGAGCTTTGTCATCGAGACCGTCTACGTGCGCGAAGTATATCTCGCCGAATAAGCGTGGCAATACTATCTTCAGCGAGCGTGTCGTTGCAAGATTGTAGACATGGCGACCAGAGGCTTCATCGCTCTCTAGCACAGAATGTCCTATGCAAATCGCACACTTTGTAACTGGAAGCGCGCCAAGAAAGAGTAACATCCGTCGAACCATTGTGACCTGTAACCCATATTCTGGTAGCGTAGGCATCTGGCCTTGTCGCCCTGATTTGCCTAACACGTTCTCCATTGCCATAAGTGAGAGCGTAGTCAGTGAATCGAGCACTACCGCTGCCGGAGGGTCGTCTTTAAATTCTTCAATCTTCGAGCGGATTAAATACTCTAGCGCTTCTACTGCGTCCTTATTGTTGATGCCTCCTTGAAAGCGATGACGGACTACCCCTGGCTCACCTATCAGCCCGTCTGAGTTTTGATCGATGTCGAACAGTTCGACGCGACCGTAGGATGTGAGAGTGCGCAATGACGTTGTCTTGCCCGTGCCAGTCTCACCATGGATTAGTATGAATTGCGGCTTGTCGCTAGCTTTGGCATTCTCTAGCTCTTCGGTTATGATTAGCTTTTCTGCGGCTGCTTTTCCTAGCATTCGTCATACCCTCGTTTCAGGTTCCCATAAATCCTGCTCGAACATATTATCCAAGTAGGTCACGCGTAGATCCTGCGGTGCGCTACAAACATCATAGTATGGACACAACGAGTTGAATGAGTGACATGAATCGGTATTCTGCTCAGGTAGCTCAGTCTCGGAGCTATCCTCAATTGTTGCCTCTATGCGCTTTATTTGCTTAATTGTGCCTACTCGCCATTCTTCAAGCGCTTCATCATCCGCCAAAAGCGTCTCACGATAGTAAGGCATACCACCCATGCCATACTTAGATGTTTTCGATGTGAGAAGGAAATCAGCATAGAAGTAATTACCTACGCGGTCCTTCCATTCGCTGTGTGTCTTGAGCCACCAGAAGTATCCACGAAACTGCTGTGAGATACGTAACGCGGAGATGTAGGCCTCATTCAGCATACTCGTTGTTTTGTGGTCCATGCCGACAATGGTATCAGTGGTAGTATCCAGGAATATCTTATCGACAAGGCCACAATAACGGTAACCGTCAGCAATCTCCACGTCAAAGAATTTCTCAATGGCTACAATCTCCAGTGGTTTGATTTTGGATTGCCAATGCTCCCAATAGCCAGTGAGCATATCAATGAGACGTTCAGGCGTTCGGCGTGTCTCCTCGAATGGGAACGCTTCATGCACGTCAGTGTAGCCAAGTGCTACTACAATCGCAGCCTCTAGTGACTTCTCGCCATACATTGCATCGAGTGCGCGGTGTGCCCAGATGCCGAACTCCAACGCAGGGACTTTACCGCTCCCGCTAGGCACTAGGCCCATTGTATGGCGCAAGAATCCCTTACGTGGGCATTGCCTCCATACGCCTAATGTGTGGTTGTCGTAAGTGGTGCGTTTGTGCATTGGTAAATCCGGCATTCAGGTAGCCCCCTGCGCTGTTAAGAATCAACTTGCTTTGCTGATTCGTGAATTGCCAATGACTTCTCGAAATTACGCTTAAACACTTTATTAGTGCTCATCATAGTCTCAAACACTTTAGGAGCGCTATTGCGGAGCACTATGAATCCTGCTAGCTCATCCTCACTGAACGGAGGCTGTGCTTTCTTCTTCGCTATCGTGCTTTTCTGCCTGCGCGATGGCTTCATCGCCGCCCTCGATCGCAACTCTCTTGCACCGCTCATCACTAACGTCAAGTCCTGAATTGAGAGCGGCGAACAAGGTAAGTAATGCTCGGAGAGCAGGTCTTTTAGTGATTCCATTGAGGTGTTCCTCGATTAGAAGCTGTGTTTCTAGTGCTCGACGCATGAACGTGCTATGCGCTCCGTAATCATCGCCACGGGCTTTGACAACAGCTTCTAATCGTCGCTTGTGACTAAGTGGAACCCGCACATGGAGGACAGCGTATTCAACTTCACTAGACATTGTTGTCATCCTATGAAGGAGTGTTAAATGAGGACGTAGGATTAGCGACGATACTATCGCTATGTTGTTTCAACTTCACTATCCACTCTCTAATGCGTGTAGGGATAACTATTATCTCGTTACAAAAACTGCAACATTGCCCGTCTTTAACTGGAGCTGCATTATGGCCACCCGTCCACCCAGTAGCTTGAACATCGATCTCTAAACTACATATAACACATTCTTTAGTGCTATCCAATGACTTTCACCTCCTTACTGTATTAGTCTGAATTTAGCGTTTCCACATACACAATTAAACTTCGCTCGATCTTTAATCAATTCTTCATCTACTCTTATCCTATAGCCACACTCCACACACTGGGCGCGATTGAAATCTGCTGCTCTCTCGTAGTGATGTTGGCAAATTAGGTTTCCATCGAAAGTCTCTTGGTCACAGTATCGACAGATCATTGAGTGAGCATCCTATAGTTAGTTGGGCGGGGATACTGAAGCAAAGGAGAGTAATTGCTTCCGAGTATCCCCGCCCGCCCACGCGGGAGGACTCAATTCGCACGCGGGAGAAATCAAAGATGGTTAGGACAGGCAGGGCGAGGATTTTGCCCTCTTACGCGCACCTCTGTAGCGACCTGTCCGATGTAGAGTCTAGCCGAGCGCAGTAATCGCGTCATTCAGCTTATCTATGAGCATCTGTAAATGTGCTACGCTTTCTATATGATCAACCTTCTTAGCTTGTTCAGCTTGATCTCGTCTTATACTAGCGCGTATGTCACGCCAATCCCGTGAACTTAGACGATGTGGCATTGTAATCCTCCGTTGTAGGCCAGGGATCGTAACGTCGTGGGTCGTCACAGATGATAATGTTAAAGCTATTCCAATGACGCCAATAGCGCGAAGGGACGCGCTGTTGCGATGGCGTAGGGCGTAGGGCGATCTCGGCTTGCAACTTCTGCACTTCTGCGTAGCATTCTTCAATATGCGCTTGCTCTTCTGCATGGAGCAACGCATCATCTTCGCGTGAGTCATCCATATTGCCTTGTCTATCGATCATATCAATGCCTTGTGAGAGTAGTGCGTAGCAATGCGGTTCATAATACTCCGAATAAACACATCCCCACTGGATACTCCGAACTCGTCGAAGCATCTAGTAATTTGCACTGCAAGCGCGCGTTTCTCGACTCCTGCTTCTGCTACATCGTAAGCATTCATCAAGTCAGCCAATCCGCTGTGTACGCGCTTGGTGCGATTAACGATTGCTGCTTTGGTTAGTTTTGCGCTCATAGTCTAATTGTCCCTTCGACAACGTAATTGGTATTCAGAGTTTCTATGACGAGACAGGTATCTACAAGACCTATCGTTACAATTTGGGATGTGTATGCTCTCTCCCCGAGTATCAAATGGCGAGGATTATCGTGCGATACTATCTCGCCATGAGCGCGCACGATAGTGTTTAATACGTAAAGTTTTACGTCTTTAATCGTGGCGAAGGGCTTTTCATTGGCGGGGCCAGTAGAATGGCTATCGTCTGTGTTTGCCTGCTCTTCATTGACGTCCGCGATCAGTGCATCATACGCACAGGCAAGGGCCATTATCTCGTCCTCTGCGCCATTCTTAGTGCTTTGCGGACAGACGGGATTCTGCAAAGCCATTAGATGTATTTGTGCAGCTGCTTCCCACGTGGGCACTAATGTGATTGCTTTTGGCATGCTATGAGTCCTCCTGTGAAATGCGGTCATCTAGCGCTTTCTGCGCCGCGTCTAACTCCGTGGTGAGATATGCTACATCGCCTGTTAGCTGTTCCTTCTCTTCTTCTAGCGTTTCCTTTTCATTCTCTAGCTCGCGCTTATCGTCTTCGAGATCGCTGATAGTGTCTTCGAGCGCTTCTATCTCTGGTATCTCTACTTCTAGCACACACGATTCATACTCAGCAATTTCATCAATATCGGTGACTTCATCGGTAGATCCATGTGCTATGACTACGTTGTAATGCTGAGGCACCCCACTCAGCTTAGATATCAGCTCTGCGACTTGCATTAGCTCACCTCCGGCACTGTGAAGGGTGAATCGCCTTCGTTGAGCGCAGTCTTGACGCGATGCTGTGTCAATTCAGCATTGGCTTCTGCCAAAGCTATCTGTGCAAGGCGCTTTCTATCTATGGCATACTGTGCGCCAGGAGCATAGAATCGCGTGTGAGAGGTGGAGAGTTTTGCGCCTTCTTTAGTGTAGAGTATCGCACCATTGCCTTTGTGAATACCACGCAAGACAACTGTATCGCCATGCTCGTCAAGCGCAATCACGCTATTTGATGTGAACGCGTCCACGAGCAGGTTGGCATCGTTGACGACCTCACGAGCGGTGTCTTTTTGGATCTTGACCCCGAGCACATCGGATTCGAATTGCATAAACCTATTGCAGACAACAGTAATCACCTCGTTGTTGTTCAGCTTGTAGTTGTGTTGCATTATGAGTCCTCCCATTCGAGTGAGCCATCTCGGGTGACAAGCTCAAGATGCACATCGCGCTCGTCTTCGTAACCTCCACCGAGATATTTGGTAATAGTGATACTCTCGCAGTAGTTACCATCTCCGCAGAGACTAAGCAATGCGTCGATGTGGTTCTTGACCATCTGCTTGAGGGCTTCCTGCGTGTGATCCGCAGGGGGCTGTTGCCAGAGTTGTAGGGTTTGCTTGGGCATTAGAGCCCCCCTAGCATTTTGTCGAACGCGGCAATCGCGTCCAGTTGCTTCTGCTGTGCGGGAGTGAATGTAACGCGCTCAAAATTGCGCGTGTCAGCATTCCACGCAGAGTGCAAATCACTAAGCGTCTGATTACCAGAGTCTGTGCGACCGTAGAACTCGATTGACATATTACGCTGAACGCCCTTTTTGTTGTCGAGCATCTCGCCAGTCGAGCCATCCTTGTAGCGAATTGCTGTGCCCTTGCGAATGTCGTTAGCTAGCATTGCTCACACCTCCTGGGCAAATCACTTCATAGATGGGCGTGCGACTCTCAGGCACAACCGCTTCACCTACCTGCACACGAACGCAGGAGTCGCTCTGAGCCTGATCAGCTACGAGCATATCAAGAGCGATGGTGAGCCTAATGTCAAATCCGTCTCGCACGTTGCGAATGAGCTTCCATTCAAAGCCCGAGGCACTTTTTTCGAAGCGTGTGTCGATGCCATCCTCGTTGCGGAACGGCACAATCTTCCAATCGTCCTGCATGAGGGCGCGAAGTAGCGGGGCGATATCTTTGTAAGACTTGCCAGAGTAAAGCCACATCTGGAAAGACTTAGCGTAGATGTAAAGCCCACCACGCACACCAAGCGAGAAGCCGTTCTCATCCTTGCCCTGCGCTGCCATGAACTCATCATACATCCCTTGAACACGATTTGCATATGCGGACGTGGCGAGCAGTGCACGGCGATCGTTCTCTATCGCTACGAGCCGTTTTGCGATTGAGGGGTGCAAGCTATCGTGACTGAAATTCGACATCTGAGTCCTCCTTGTTGATTGTGATGAGCATGTCGTCGAGTTCGTCTTCAGCGACATCCTTGCCTGCGAGCCAGGCGATTGCATCTGCGTGTGATTCAAACAACATAACGCTTTCATCTTCATTGCAAATAAATTCAGGAAAGCCTGCATTGAGGCTTATCCCATCAGAAGGTCGTGAGATGCTAAACGGCATCGACTAATACCTCCTGACTGTAATTGCGTGATGCCTCCAAGAAACGCTTGGAGTCGAATCTTGGATTGTCTTCAGCGAACATTGTGGCTAGGTCAGCCTCGATGCAGTGTATCGCTTGCTCAGCAGTTACTTCATGATTCAAAAATTCCTTGCGAGCGGAGAGCAAAATCGCTGCAATGCCTTTGTAGTGCTTCTTATTAAATGCCATAGGAAGCCTCCGGAGCATCGACAGCGTTGATGTAGAACGACTGCATTCGTTTGGCGTTGTTCTCTGCCCACACGCCATCGTTCACATCGTGAGGGGCACGAATATCAAACACCGTGGTATCGCCCTGACCTCGATGCACTTGCACCAAGCCTGCGTAGCGCAAGCACTCGATTAGCGTGCCTACACTATGAGTTTCATCGTGGTTCATCACCACACGAACTACTCTGCTGATTTTCTTTGGCATTGGCTGAGTCCTCCTTGAATGCCGATTAGTATCGCGAGCGCTCTCTGCGCACGCTGTTCATATCCGTGTTTGTGTCCAACAGTATTCAGCATGGTCTGGGTGAATCCAGACCGCTGTCACACTATCTAGAAAGTTCTTACGGAGTTCATCTGTGGGCATATCCTTGAGGAGCTTAGTCCAGACTGTGCGACGAATGAGCTGGAACTTGTAGCCGGACGGCCCAGGGATGAGCGCGTGTTCGTTGCCGCTATCGTCGGGGCTATGCAGGTAAGTGCCTGTCATAATCTGCGCGCCCGTCATCGCATCAGGACCAATCTG
>TARA_R110000824_G_scaffold400651_2_pt1 | contig 14152 bp, 17 predicted proteins | sample TARA_R110000824 | Tara Oceans TARA_R110000824 (sample SAMEA4397747) | marine metagenome | biome: Polar Biome; feature: [MES] marine water layer (ENVO:01000295) within the mesopelagic zone...; material: water (ENVO:00002006), including particulate matter (ENVO:01000060) such... | reverse complement strand
AACGATTACACCCTAATTGAAGAAGTAAAAAATTGGGTTAAAGATAACAATATTAAAAATCATTTGTTTCTTTTTTCTGCCGCTACTCTTACAAATTATATGATTTATGAACTATACAAAGAATACGAACAAAATACATATTTAGACATCGGTAGTACACTAAATCCGCTTATGGGAATGACCGGTTGGGTTGCTTCTCGCGCGTATCTTCGTGCATATTGGTTAAAAGAAAACAATAAGTATATTAATATGAAATGTGTGTGGTGAGATGGACGATGTTTTATACATAATAACGGGCACAACACGCGGTATCGGACACGAACTAAAAAAGATTTTATTGGATAATAGCTCTAATATTATATGCTTGAATCGAAAAAAAATTGATTCATATGATTATAAAGTAGATCTTTCTCATATTGAGGAAGTTAGTGCGGTTTCTTATCACCTTAGAGAAAGAATTGCAAGAGAGTATGCAGAGCATTCTATAATTTTTGTAAACAATGCCTTCTCTTTGGGCCCAATTGGAAGAATATCAGATGTTAAAAGCCATGAAATTGTTAATTCTTTAACTACAAACATACTTTCACCATTAATTTTGTTAAAACTGTTGACAGAACTGTCTAATAAATTGTATATTATTAATATTACTTCGGGCTCTGCTTATAATACAAACAGACATCTCGGCCTTTATAGTTCAAGTAAACTGTTTGTTGAAAATTTTTTAAAGTTTATTGAGATAGAAAACAACAATTGCTTAGGAATATACAACTTTAATCCTGGAATTACCAAAACAGGAATGTATGAAATGTTATCTGAAAGCAAAAAATTTGAAAATGAAAATTTCAACAAGGCGATTCCTAACGATCCGGTCTTTGTAGCAAACCATCTATACAATATTTCAAAAGAGATAACTAATGATTAATGTTTTAGTAAGCGGTGTTGGAGGCGATGTAGGACAAGGAGTAGTCAGGTGTCTTAACAAGTCAGATCTAAGCTTGAGAATTTTCAAAATAAGCTCTAGCGTCGACGACTCGTGGCTTTACTTTAATAAAGATTCGTTTATTAGTCCAACAATCTATGAAGACTATGTGTCTTATTTGATTGATTTTATCAACAAGCATAAGATTGATATATTTTTTCCTTGCATAGATTTAGAAATACCAATAATTTCGAAGAACAAAAACAAAATACAATCTGAAACAAATTGTAAAGTTTTTGTAGACGAATATCACAAGATACAAATATGTGATGATAAATACACGACAGCAAGATATCTAGAGGATCTCTCTTTGCCGCATCCAGAAACAGATTTAGTTGCAACAATTAACCACAATAAGTTTCCTGTAATTATTAAATCAAGAAAAGGCTGTGGTTCAAAAGATATACATTTAATAAATTCAAAAGAAGAGATAAGGCCATTCTTAAATAATAAAGATTATATTATCCAAGAATATTTAGATGGAGACGAATACACTGCTGGTGTGTATCTTGGAGACGACAATAGAATCAAGGGGGTTTGTATTTTAAAAAGAACCCTTAAGGCCGGCTCGACATACACCGCCGAACGCATATTAGATTTGCAGCTCGAAGAAGAGATTGCAACGATCGCTAGCCACGTCAGAATGAAATATTTAAATATTCAATTCAGATTAAAGAATGGAAAAGTTTGCCCTTTTGAATTAAATGGTCGGTTTTCAGGAACCACTGGTATTATTAGTAATGTTTTCAATGCACCTGAAATGGCGATTAAAGAGCTTGTTTTAAAAGAAAATATATCTTCTTTCTTGCATAGTGATAAGTTTTATGTTATGAGATATTATGAAGAGATTTTTGCTACACAAGAACAGCGAGATAATCTTTTAACAAGGAGCAAAAATGATTGATACTGTAGTATTCGATTTTGTTAACACATTAGCTTATCTAAATCCAAAAAGAGAAGACGTAATATATAATTTTCTAGTCGATAATAAAATAAAGATCAGCAAGAAAAGAATTCTTGATGCACTGAAAGTAGCCGACGATCAGTGTCATTATAGTTGTTTTGAAATTATTGATAAAGAATCCAAAAAAAAATTCTTCCAAACGAAATACAATAAAGCACTTTTAGTAAGTTTAGAAGTAGATTTTACAAATGAAAATTGTCTGGCACTTTATGATTATTTTAATAATATATATAAAGAATGGATCCTGCACGATGGAGCAATAGAAACAATTAAACAATTAAAGAAATTAGGCTATACTATAGGCGTGGCCTCTAATTTTGAGAGTAGCCTTAAAACTAAACTTGCATCAAAATTAGGAATTGTAAAATACCTTGATTTTCTGGAAGTTTCACAGTGTATAGGTTTAGAAAAACCTGATATTAAATTTTACGAATATGTTATAAAGAATAATAATTTGAAACCAGAAACCACTTTGTATATTGGTGATAGCTATGTACTGGATTATTTACCGGGCCAAGAGGCCGGATTTAACTGCTGCTTATATGATAAAAACAATATTCATAAATTTGTTTCGAATCGAATCTCCCATTTTAACCAAGTTTTAGATCACATTAAGAAATGAGACACAACCCATATAAAATTGTAAAGATGTTTGAGGAAACAATGGCTGATTATTGTGGATCAAAATATGCTGTATCTACCGATAATTGTACTGATGCATTATTGCTTTGTTGCGAATATCTTAGCGTTCAAGAGGTAACGATCCCAAGTCGTACCTATTTGTCGGTACCTCAGTCAATTTTACATGCTGGCGGTACAGTAAAATTTAAAGATTATCGATGGAAAGGTGTTTATCAATTAGAGCCTTATCCAATTTACGATGCAGCCAAGCGCCTCACAAGCGATATGTATATCCCAGGAAGCTTTATGTGCCTTTCCTTCCACATCAAAAAACATTTGAAGATAGGTAAGGGGGGTATGATTTTAACTGATAGCGAGGAGGCTGCCATGTGGTTTAAAAAGGGCCGTTACGAAGGACGCGGCGAAGTTTTGTATCACGAAGACAATATTCAAATCAATGGCTGGAATGCTTATATGAGCCCCGAACAAGCTGCGCGCGGCCTAATGCTTATGCAAAATTATCCAGAACATATGGAGGATTTGTCGGAAAAGCCGTTTTATAGAGATTTAAGAGAATTTGACTTGTTTAAAGACACTGAGGCGCCTCAATGAAAGATACATGTTTGATAATTAATACTTTTTCTGAATATTCTGATTTATGGCCCATGTTCTTTAATAGCATAGACCAACATTTACCATTTTTAAAGAGGTACGTTTTTGTAGACGAAGGAGAGCCTGATAAGAATTCTACTACAATACATTATAATAAAGAAGAGCAATTTAGAAATCAATTTTTAGATTGTATTAAAAAGGTTGAAGAAAAATATTGTATTTTTATTTCTGAAGATTATATTATGTATAGAACCCCAAGAGCAGATTTGATTCAAAAATATAGAGATATTCTCGAAAAAGACAGAGAACTTACATTCGTCAGATTTGCAAAGGGTATTGAATACAATGAGCCAAATTATAAAAAGCATAAAGATTTATATATTTTAAATAACAAACTTCCTTATTTTTATTCACAAACCGCCGCTATCTGGAAAACCAGAGATTTAGAAAAGATTTTCGTTCATAGCGACAATCTACATATAGCAAATTTAGATTATGAAAATTCTTTTGAATGGAAAGCTACAAAAGTTTGCGAAGAATTAGACATTAAAGGTCTTTTCTGTTATAATGGAGAACCTAAGCGCGGAATTTATCATTATGACTCGTTTGTCTTTCCATATATCGCTACTGCCTTAGTAAAGGGCAAGTGGAATTTATCGGAATATAAGCAAGAATTAACACCGCTGCTGACAAAATATAATATTAATCCAGACATCAGAGGAATATATTGACAAATAAATTAAAGATTTTAACAAATTTTAAAGGACATTATGATGACTCCTTAGAGCGCCATTATCAATTTGAGAATTATTCAGGCGATAGCGATTGTAATGTGTTTTTAAACGGCCTTGGGAGCCTTATGGGAATTTATGATAACCAAGACTTTGCCGATCGGCTTCAAACATATAAAAATAAAATTCACTATAATCACGAACATCCTTGTGCCTGGACCAGTAGCGATATTGATTATATGAAAAAAAGTGCCGATACTAAAAGATTTTTTAGTAAAATCTATACAATATGTCCTTATTCGGCAGATTGGCTAAACGAAGTTCAAGGAGCGAAAAGGTTCGTTCCAACTTATTTTCCATTTAATGAGAATCAAATAGTTCATGAAAAAGAAGAAAAGACTTACGATACCATTTATTGGGGTGGCGTACACAGCGCCGATCATATGCATATTTTAGATACGATTAGTAAATTTAAACACAACTTTTTTACGCTAGGGCCCGCAGAATGGATTAAGAACCGCGAACAATCTTATTACAAATATATAACACACACTAACGCGCCCCGTTCTGACATGTGGAGTATTTTAAGAAAAACTAAAGTTAATATTCTAGTTAATTTATTACACCTGAAAGAAGAACAAAAAACAAACATTAAGAATATTGGTGGTTGGGAAAATAATATAGCCTTCTCTCATATAGATGAGGGCATTGTGCCACAATTTAAGACTAGACCGATCGAGTCAGCAGTTAACAGAACTCTTATGCTTGTTAAAAAAGATCCATGGAACGTAATCGAATATTGGTTCAAGCCTGATGAACACTTTCTTTATTACGAAGACAACGATGAATTAGAACAAAAGATAAGAGATATTTGTAATAATTGGACCGAGTACGAGCATATTGTAGAAAATGCTTTCAACGAAGCAATTAACAAGTATACAACTGAAAATTTTATTCTTCAGATGAAAAAGGATTTAGATGAGTAATAGAAAATACCTCCCGACACTTTCGGAATTGATTGATAGGCTGTCAATTGCACAGCTTAAAGAAGTGTTCATTATAGACCACAAAGAGGAATATGCACAAGAAATCTCTGATATATGCCATGATATCCAGTTAATATTAGACAAATGTGAAGATTTAGACGCAGAAACAGTTCGCGCTATCGTAGTGTTGTCCCAGATGAACCTACATATTTGGCATAATGAGTCTAATTATCGCAAAGGCATCAAGGATGGCAACAATTTAGAGCTAACGCATGGTATAAATGGCATCCGAAATACGGCCAAAAACAAAATTCAAGAAAAAGTAGGCGGTCGAAAAGACTATAAGATTGATTGCTTGGCCGCAGAATTTAAAGACTGGGAAGTAAGTTGGACCCCAAATGATAGTTGAGAAAACTAATCTTAAAGATGTGCTATTGATTAAACACGATATTTTTGAAGATCATCGTGGCGAGTACGTCGAATTATATAATGAAGAACTTTTTCATCAAAACGGTATAAAAACAAAATTTATACAGGATGATATTTCTATTTCGTCAAGAAACGTTTTGAGAGGCCTTCATGGAGACGATAAAACATGGAAATTAATATCTTGCTTGTATGGTAAGTTTTATTTTGTTGTAGCAGATGCTAAACGAGGTTCAAAAACTTATGGCAAGTGGCAATCATTTGTTTTATCGGATAGAAACAAGTATCAGGTTCTTGTGCCCCCCAACTATGCAAACGGACATCTAGCCTTAAGTCATAAAATTGTATTTCATTATAAGCAATCAACATATTATGATCCAAAAGGGCAGTTCACATATAGATTTGATGATCCGATATTTGATATTTGGTGGCCAATTAAAAATCCGATACTTTCAATGAGAGATGATTTAGGGAGATATGTGTAATGGATGTTTTGTTTATAAACCCAGGAAATAGTAAGCAGATTTATCAAGGATTAGCTGATGACTATTCAGCGATTGAAACACCTACATGGTCGCTGCTATTAGCGCAGTCATGTAGATCTGTTGGGTATTCGGTAGGTATTCTAGATATGCTAGCAGAAAAACTTACTGACGAAGAGGCAGTTAAGAGAATAGCCGATATTGGTCCAAAGCTGGTTTGCTTTGTTGTATACGGCCAGAATCCAAATTCTGGTACTGTAAATATGAGTGGTACCGTTAAACTAGCTAAAGCCATTAAAGAAGCTAGAATAGAAATACCAATTGGACTGATTGGCTCTCATGTACAAGCTCTTCCGATAGAGGTATTAGAAGCTGAAAAAGATATTGATATTATTTTTACAAATGAGGGTGTGTATGCTCTTTGGAATTTATTGTCTAAAGATATTACTAATGTCGACGAACTTAAGAAGATTAAAGGAATTGGATTCCGCGTTAACGATACTCCGTATTTAACGCTACCAGAGAAAATCGTACCACAAGACAAGATGGATGAGCACCTTCCAGGCTACGCGTGGGACCTGCTACCTTATAAAGAAAAGCCTTTGGATCTATATCGCGCACATTTTTGGCACGCTGAATATAATCACGAGAAAAGAACACCGTTTGCCGCAATATATACATCGCTGGGTTGTCCGTTTAAATGTAGTTTTTGTATGATTAACATTCTTAACAGAAACGACAATGATCCGATTGGAGTAGCATCAAACTATTCTAAGATGAGATTCTGGTCGCCCGAGTTTATCATCACAGAGTTTGATAAGCTTGTTGAAATGGGAGTTAAAACTTTACGCATCAGCGATGAAATGTTCTTGTTAAATAGAAAATATTATGTACCACTCTGTAAGCTTTTAAAAGAAAGAGGATACGGAGATATTCTTAGCATGTGGGCGTATTCTAGAGTGGATACGGTTGCAAAACCAGAGTTACTTAAACTTGTTCGAGACGCTGGCATCAAATGGTTATGCTTGGGTATTGAAAGCGCCGACAAAACAGTTCGTCTTGAAGTAACAAAAGGCAGGTTTGAAGACGTTGACATTCGTGAAGTTGTTAAGAGGGTCCACGACGCCGATATTGAGATCATAGCAAATTATCTTTTTGGACTACCAGGAGACAGTCATACAACTATGCAAAAAACTCACGATCTTGGCAAAGAATTAAACACGATAGCATGGAATGCATACGCAGCCATGGCTCTCCCAGGCAGCTTATTGTATCGTGAAGCCCTCGACGCCGGCCATGAGCTGCCATCAGATTATGCAGGGTATTCATTTCATTCATACAACACAAAGCCGCTTCCAACGGAATATTTAGAGCCACATGAAATTTTGAGATTTAGAGATGAAGCATGGCATGATTATCATACTTCTGAAAAGTTTTTAGATAGAATTGAAGAAAGATATGGCACAATAGCTAGGAACAATATTTTAGAAATGACGAAGATAAAGCTTAAGAGAAAAATATTAGGAGATTAAAATTGAATAGCGAATTAGAAATAAAAGCAAAAGAAGTAAGAAGAGAAATTTTTGATTTTAAAACAAGAACAGGTATCGGACATTTAGCGACTTCATTGTCCTGCGTTGATATGCTTGTTTCTTGGTTTTATGATAACGAAACATTGTTTGATCACACAAAGGATATTATTTTATTTGGAAAGGCCCATGGCTCGCCATCAATATATCCGATTCTGGCAGAGTTTGGCTATTACCCTAAAGACGAATTAGACAAGTACTGTACCCCCGATGGAATTTTAAGATTACACTCTGATGGTTCAATTCCCGGATGCCACTTTGTGGGCGGTTCATTGGGAAATGGCATCGGTTATGCCTCTGGACTTGCATTTGCAAATCGAGATAGAGATGTATATATTATAATGGGGGATGCTGAGCTATACGAAGGTTCTGTTTGGGAATCTCTTATTTTCATTGCGCATCACAAGCTCACTAATCTTAAAATTATTGTTGATAGAAATGGTATGGGAACGATTGGCGAGACAGAAAAGCTACTAAAACTTGAGCCTCTTAAGAAAAAATTTGAAGGCTTTGGCTTTTGTGTTAACGCTATTGATGGACACGATTATAATGATTTAAGGAGTGTGTATTCTAGAGAAAATACAAAGGTTGAAGTTACAATCGCCAAGACCGTAAAGGGCAAGGGTGTTAGCTATATGGAAGGTGACTGGAAATACCATGTTATAATTCCGAAGAGTGAAGAAGATATTGCGCAAGGGCTAAAGGAGCTTTCATGACGACTCAGAGAGATACATTTATTGGTGAACTTTTCAATTATGCCAAAGAAGACAAAGACATTTATTTGATAAGTGTTGATATGGGCGCCCCCGCGCTAGATCAATGGCGCACAGAACTTCCAGATCAATTTTTATTTGCTGGCATATCAGAACAACATGCAATTAATTTCGCAGCTGGTATGGCAGCCGAAGGCAAGAAAGTTTATGTATATTTTATGGCCGCGTGGGCTGCTCGCTGCTTTGAGCAGGTTAGGTATTCTTGCGGCCTCGGAGAGAACCCTATCACCATTTTAGGTAATGGTGTTGGTCTCGGATATGCACCCGCAGGGCCCGCACACGAACCAAATGATGATATAGCTTATATGAGATCTATTTTGGGGATCGAAGTCATTACACCCTGTAACCTGCAAGTTGTTAAAAGCCTCGTAAGGTTAACGCTGCAGCAGCCTAAGTTGAGATATTTAAGACTTGAAAGAAAGTATGCCACCGAACTTGATAATGTTTATAACAATTACACTCTGTCAAATAACTTTTTAAACATGGGGGTTTCTTTAATGAAACCCGGCCTATCTGAAAATCCGTTAAGAACAAAACCTAAAATTGGAATTGTATCTTGTGGATATATGCTAGGACGCTCAGCAAAAGTAATGCACAAGTTAATGTTAGACGGTCATGACTGTTCAGTTATAGATATGTGGCGCGTTAAACCAATTGAAGATCGCAGACTCTTAAGTTGTATAGATCCATATGAGACGATAGTAACAATAGAAGAACAAACCCTTAGCGCGGGTTTTGGTTCGGCTGTTTGCGAAGTTTTAGCTGACAATGGTGTTAAAAAAGATGTACTTCGTATAGGTCTTCCGGAGCGTTATATCTTTGAGAACGGCGATCGTGACTATCACCTGAACAATAATGGGCTTTCAGTCGAATCAATTTATGATAGAATAAAGACTTTTGTAGGACAATAGATATATGAGTTTTAATTGTAGAAGCTGCGGTTCTGATAGACTAGTTGAAGTTTTAGACTTTGGAAAACAACCGTGGTGTAATGATTTTATTACAAAAGATAAGCTCGGCGAAGAAAAGATGTATCCCTTAGAAGTAGTGTGTTGCAAAGATTGCGAGCTACTACAACTCAGCTATACGATTCCAAAAGAGACTATGTTTCAAAATCATCAGTATCTTTCAAGTATGACTAGCACGCTAGGAAAGCACTTTCTTAAGATAGCAGAAGAAAATAAAGAGCAATTTAATTTAACAAAAGATGATTTAATAGTTGATATTGGAGGCAATGATGGCTTCCAATTAATGCAGTATAAATATCTTGGATTGGATAATGTAATAAATGTAGAATCAGCTGAAAATATTTGTGATTTTTCTAGAAAGAAGGGTATTGAGACAATTAATGAATTCTTCAACGAACCTATGGCTCGCAAACATTTTGAAGCCAGAGCCACAAAATTAATTAACGCTTCTGGTGTATTTTTTCACTTGGAAGAACTCCACAGTGTTATAAAAGGAATTAAGTATATGTTGGCTGATGACGGGGTATTTGTGATTCAGTTTATGTATGCCGGCGCCATGGTAGAAAATAATAATTTTGATACAATATACCACGAGCATTTGTGCTATTACACTCTAAAGAATGTGATAGGGCTTTTGTATCCATATGAATTAGAAGTATTTGATGCATATTATTCGGATATTCACAGTGGTTCAATTATTGCAAAGGTAACCCACAGAGGATCCCCCCGAGACATTAAAACAGATTTGTTTCACAAGACTAAAAAGAACGATGAGAAATATACACTGGAAGAGTATCAAAAGTTTTTTAAAGGCGTTAAAACATATAAAGATGAGCTTTATCGCGTATTGTTAGAACTTAAAGATAAGGGTAACAAGATTTATGCATATGGCGGGCCCGCAAAGGGCAATACTTTGTTAAATTATTGTGGGATCACTAATGAAATAATTGATAAAGTTGTTGAAATTAATAAGCTTAAGATAGGTTTTTATATGCCGCAGTCTCATATACCGATTGTGTTAGAAGACAAAGAAGATCTGCCTGATTATTATTTGCTTTTATCTCATAATTTTGCGAGAGAAATAATCAGAAAGAATACAGACATTATTTCCAAAGGAGTAAAATTTATTATACCCTTCCCGGAGATAAAAATAGTTGGATGAATGCGCTTATCACGGGAGTCAGCGGTTATCTCGGCAGAGAACTAAGTAAAAAACTTAAGTCTCTCGGTTGGAATATCTATATATCTAATTCCAAACAAGCAAATTTAGAAAACGTAGAAAATCTGTTTCAATATAATAATATTAAATTTGATTATATATTTCATTTAGCGGTTGTCACAAAGTCTGGTGATTATTGCTACAATAATCAAGGTACGCAGTGGGAGAAGAATCAGCTTTTAAATACTAATATTTTACTTTATTGGAGGCACCAGCAGCCTCAAGCAAAGATGGTTTGTATGGGAAGCAGTTGTTCCTATAATCCGGAGTTTTTATTTCCCGAAGAAAAGGACTATTTATTACACTATCCTGACGAAAGTCTTTATACATATGCGATGACAAAGCGTATACTTTTAGCTGGACTTAGAGCATTTGAAAAACAAGATGGATTAAAATGGTTATACTTCGTCCCTTCAACAATTTATGGACCAAATTTTAAAAATGATAATAGGCATTTTATTTTTGATTTTATTAGGAAAGCTGAAGACTGTAAATTAAATAATGTTCCTATAGAAATTTGGGGAAGCGGATCACAATTAAGAGATTTGGTGTATAATGGCGATGCGGTTGAGATGATTGTCGCATTGCTTGATCAAGAGAATGAAATTTATAATTTAGGATCTGGTGACTTAAGAAGCATGAGAGAATATATAGAAATTATTTGTGAGACAATGGACATAGACAGGAACCAAGTTATCTATACACCCGAAAAACATGTAGGAGTATTTCAGCGAAGCATGAATATGAATAAAACATACAAAGCTTTACCAGATTTTAAGCCAACAGCAACCCGAAAAGGAATAGAAAATACAATACAATTTTATCTTGAAAATTATGGAGTCAATAAATGAGAGTTTTAATAACAGGTGGCGCAGGATACATTGGCAGTGAATTGGCCAATTATCTTTTGGAAGATCACCAAGTAACCGTTGTCGATAGTTTAATGTACGAGCCGACATCATTACTAAGATATACACAACACAATAATTTTAATTTTGTAAAGGGCGATGTACGTGATTTAAAGTTACTAGAACGATTAGTTAACTCTCACGATATTATTATCCCACTCGCAGCGCTCGTAGGGTTCCCTTTATGTGAAAGAGATCCCCGAGGAGCACAGGAGATTAACCATGACGTCAACAAGTGGATTGCAGACAACAAGTCAGCTGACCAATTGGTAATTTACCCTTGCACTAATTCAGGGTATGGCGTTAGCCTTGATGGATCCGTATGTACTGAAGAATCACCTTTAAACCCTATTTCCTTGTATGGAAAAACTAAAGTCGCAGCAGAAGCCGACTTTAAAAATGTAAACAATCACGTGACGTTTAGGCTGGCAACTGTGTTTGGCCCGGGCACCCGTATGCGCACCGATTTGCTTGTTAACAACTTTGTTCTCAAGGCCTTAAAAGATCGTATTTTGGTTCTTTACGAGTGTGAATTTATGAGAAACTATGTGCATTTAGCAGATGTATGTCGCGCATTTAGATTTGTACTGGATAACTGGGACAGATGTAAGAATGAGACTTATAATGTTGGCAATGATTCGATTAACATGAACAAGCTTCAACTGGCCCAAACGATTCAAAAGCATATTCCAATCGAGATTATCCGCGCAGAGTTCACTACCGATCCGGATAAACGTGATTATATTGTAAGCAGCCAGAAGTTTTATGATCAAGGCTTTGAATGTAAATATGATTTAGACGACGGGATTAGACAATTGATTAAGTCTTACGCCATAATTGATTCTCCGTGGTACGCAAATTACTAGGAATATAAATGAACGTTCTCATAATTGGTGATAGTTGCAAAGACGTATTCGTTTATGGAGCTTGCAATCGCATGGCGCCAGCCGCACCAGTTCCTGTTTTTATACCCGGATCTTTTAAAGAAAACAGAGGTATGGCTGGTAATGTATATGAAAACTTTCGTTCATTGGGGGTCGACTGTAAGCTGATTACAAATTCTAGTGAAATTATTAAAACAAGATATGTTGATCAAAGCACAAACCATATGATCGTAAGGATTGATTCAGGAGAAGAAAAAATCAATAGAATAGAATCTCCAGAAGACATAGACTTCTCACAATATGATGCAGTGATTATTTCTGATTATAATAAGGGCTTTTTATCTGAGGAAGATATTGAAAAGATATCCAATTGTCATGACATGGTTTTTATGGATACTAAAAAACTTATGGGTGATTGGGCCAAAAATGTAAATTTTATTAAAATTAACGAACAAGAATATGAAAGAACAAAACATCTTTTAAAAAGCCAAGAATGGATCAACGATAAGCTAATCATAACTGTAGGCTCAAAGGGGTGCATATACAACGGTAAAACATACCCAGTTGAAAAAGTAGAGATCAAAGATTTAACTGGGGCAGGGGATTCGTTCCTAACAGGTTTTGTTTATAGGTTGTTACAAACTAACGATGTTAGTTTATCACTTACGTTTGCCAATGAGTGCGCCACTAAAGTCGTACAGCAAAAAGGAGTTAATACGATTAATGACATTTAAAGAATACTATGAATATTATTTAACATTACATCAAAACCCTACAAATAGATATTTGCATGTATTAGGACAGGTGGTAACAATTAGCTATATCGTTTCAATGATTGTGATCGGATGGTGGTGGGCCTTATTGGCAACACCATTTGTGGTATATCCGTTTGCATGGAGTGGGCATTTCTTTTTTGAGAAGAATAAGCCAGCCGCGTTTTCCCATCCTATTTGGGCGAAGGCATGTGACTGGATAATGCTTAAAGATATTTTGACAGGAAAACTTAAATGAAAAAGATGCAAGAACTTATAATTCACGGTAAAGAATTATTTAAAGACAATAAATTTACTTTTGACGAAAGTGTAAAAAAAATTAGATTAGATATTGGACTCTCAAAAGAAGCCTCAAATAGTGCTAATTGGCTTTTGGAACACGATGATATTGCTGTGATAGGAATCGAGGCAAGTCCTATCTGTCATGGCGCATTGACATATTGTATGGGTACTAATTCATATATAAATTCGTTATATCTACATCAAGATAAAATTTGCAGATTTGTTGGTTATGTGTCAGAAGTATATTTTAAAAATCAAATTCTTGGATGGCCTCATGAAATGATCATGGTTGATAACCAACCTCATAAAAATGTTAGATTGCCTCTTTTGAAAGGTAAAAAAGTATTACATGTTTCTCCGGCGGAGCTATGGGATCCGGAGCGGGTTTTTAGACTCTATTCAGTTCTTGAGGAAATTAAAGATATTAAAGATAAATTTTGTTTAATTGAAGGAGCTGTTGATAACATAAAAGATCCATTTATGCCTATTTATCAAAAATTTTATTCCTCGTGGCCAAACGTAGGGTGTTCTTCTCTTATCAAAGAAAACATTGAAGCTAATGAGCGCGGCATGACTGATGCTGGTGCTGACTTTGATCATACAAATACAATAAAAGAAGTATTTAATGTGCCCTCATTCTCATTAGATGCAGTTTTAGAACATATTGATTGGAACACGTATCCTTTTATAGAGTGTATTAAAATAGATGTTGAGGGAAAAGATTTAGATGTTCTTAAAAGTTGCAAAAAATATATGGATAAAGTAGTATATTTTAGAGCAGAAGCACATGCAGATACTGATACGTTTGTAAAAGCCTCCGATATGACTAAATTTATGCACGAAAATAATTTTGAATTGTTTGATCCAGCGGACGGTGACTACAAATTTATTAACAAAAAGCATAAGAAGATGGCAAAAGAAATGAATCTTTCGTATTGAGGAGAATGTATGAAAT
>TARA_R110000824_G_scaffold390760_19_pt1 | contig 14156 bp, 17 predicted proteins | sample TARA_R110000824 | Tara Oceans TARA_R110000824 (sample SAMEA4397747) | marine metagenome | biome: Polar Biome; feature: [MES] marine water layer (ENVO:01000295) within the mesopelagic zone...; material: water (ENVO:00002006), including particulate matter (ENVO:01000060) such... | reverse complement strand
TTCCCGCCGTTTTCGTTTATTCCGAAACAGCAGACACATCGAGTAATGTTTTTTGGCATTCCCACTGGGGCAATGACCCGAATATGAGTTACGCTCATACCCACCCCGTCAGGGGAGAATCATTTTTTACTGGGACTGGATCTCATGGCTCTCAAAGTCGAACTCAAACCCGGCGAACGTTTCATTCTTGGCGACAGCGTCATCACCAATGATGATCAGCGCACACGCCTGTTCATCGAGGGCGATGCTCCCATACTGCGTGAGAAAGACATCTTGCGACTTGATGACGCAAACACGCCCTGCAAGAAAATCTACCTGATCCTCCAGATGATGTATCTGGCGTCCGACCCCACCCAACATCACGATCTGTACTTCACACTTGTGAAGGATGTTCTGGAAGCTGCCCCCAGCACAAGTGAACGTCTGGACGAGATCAACAACCGAATTTTAACCGGTCAGATGTATAAAGCTCTAAAGGAAGCTCGAAAATTGATCGAGTATGAACGGGAGCTGATGGGGAATGTCGAGAGCGCATGAGGCCTATGCAAAAACAGCCCGACATGGCGGCGATCCGCGTGAAACCGAAGCTGGCGTACTCCTGAAAGCCGCAAGCCGTTTTAATCAGGTCAAGACTGCCTGGGCTGACAAAACACCCGACGACCTTGATCCCGCCCTCCTCTACAATCGCACGATCTGGACAATTTTCGTCACTTCGGTCACCGAAGAAGAATGCCAATTGCCAAAAGAGATCCGCGAGAACATTGCCAATCTCGGTATATTTGTCTTCAAGCGCACACTCGAGATTCAGGCAACCCCGTCCGCTGAGAAGCTCGATGTGTTGATCAACATCAACCGGCAGATCGCAGCAGGTTTGATGCAACGTCCGGCCTGACAGGCAAGACCCAATAAAAATTGGTTACGAAAAAGGGGCCGGTTGATCGGCCCCTTTTTGTATCAAACATTTTCCAAAAATGCTGTCTTAGATGAACTTGACCAGCGATAGCTGCGACAAGCTGGATGTCACCTGATAGCTCGCCTGAAGCTGTGTGATCAGCGTATTCAACTTTGTAACCACATCATAAGGGTCAGCATTCTGCGTATCCGACAGCACAGTCTCGCTTGTCGAAACTTGCGTCTCAAGGGTCGATTGCGCCGTATCAAGCGTCGCTGACTTCAACCCCATATCGGTTATCACCGCCTGAAGCGTCTGGCTTCCATTGTCATAGTTCAGACCCGCAGCCGTGCGCTTTGTCAGCTCGGCATAGGCATGCTGTTCGTCGCTACCGCCACCCGTATAAGAGACAGCGGCCAAAAGCGCGGTATTCTTTACAACACTGGAAAGAGCACTCTGGTCAGCGCGTGCACCATAAGCAACTTGCGAACCTTGACCGATCGTCACAATGAAATTGTTGCCCGCAGCACCATCGCGGTCGCCCTGATACCAAATCACAGTATCGTCGGCCGTACCGTCGATCAGACCTGTCGCAGTGTCATAGGGCGGCCCGTCAACACGCTGGGGAGGATAATCAAAGAAATTATCCCCGGCCTCTGCTGTCGAGGCAGCAACAAGCGACTGCTGTGCCTCGGTGCGGAGCGAGTTATCCAGCACAGTTTGAAAATTCGTCGCCGTCGTAGCCGCATCCGCGCCAATGGTAAACTCACCGGGCCCGGGAGGTGAGTCATTCGTGGCCGTCAAAGTCACGGTCGTTGTTGTCCCGTCGGGCAGATCAAAATCAAGCGACACGCTCTGCCCTTCACTCGGCAATGGCGCACCGAACACCACACTCAATGACACCGGCGAACCGGCAGGAGCTGACACCGTTGTACCCTGCAACGTCGAGTTGACGCTGGAAAGCTTGAAGCCGAACGGGCTGCCATCCACATCTTCCGATAAGGTAACTGTACCGGGTACAGGATTGGTCAGCTCCAGACGCCCAAGACCATCACCAATATCGGCGGCATTACGCTGCTGGATAACTGTCTTCAAACCTGCATGGGTCGTATCACCATTCAGCATGAGTGCAGAATCGACCACAGGCAAAGTCTGCGTTGCTTTACCGCCAAAGAGCTGACGATCGCCCACATTAAGATTGAGCAGATCCACGACTTCACTCAACCGCATACCGGCCGTGATCTGCAAATCTGTTTGCCCGCCATTGGTCAGCTTAAAGCTGCTGGACAAGCTGCCCTGCTTCAGCTCGGCACCGATATTATTCATGCTTTCAAGCGCATTCATGCTCGACTTCATGCGCAGCTGTGTCATCTGGATCGTGTCGAGATAGGAATTCGACTGCGACACCTGATTGTTAAGCGCCAGCACCAGCGAGCGCGCATCGCCCAGACTGGCATAATTGTCGGTCTTGAGGCCTGTCGTAAGCTGCTTTTGCAGATCAGCCAGCTGCGTCTGCAACTGAGAGATGCCATTACGCATCGTAATCGATTGTGAATATGAGGAAATCTGCATGACTTACCTTCCGATGCTCAACAGAACATCAAAGAGTTCTTTTACCGTCGAAATAACCCGCGCATTGGCGGCATAGGCATTCTGAAAAACGATGAGGTTCGACATCTCGGTGTCGATATTCACCCCTGTCTCACTATCGAATTTCTCTTTCAGCGCATCCGAAACCATCGCTTGCGAGCTGGCATTGTCGCTCGCATTTTGCGCCTGCGCTGCCTGCACTGACACAATCCGGCGCGCAAAACTGTCAATCGAACCGTTAAACGGCGTTCCGGCACTGCCAATCCCCGTCAGCGAGGAATAATTACGGCTGCTGTCGCCCAATCGGGCAAGCAGATCGTTCGGACGCGTGTCGTCGCCGATCAATGTCTGCGGGTTTGTGCTGTAAAGCACCAGCGATGTGTCGTTGTTCACAATCGCGGAATTGAGAGTGATGCGACCGGCAAACCCGTTCACCTGGGGTGGGTTGTCGAGACTACCGGAATAAGCTTTCTGACCATTGCCATCCACAAAAAGCGGCAAACCCGTGCCTGCATCGATAAGCGCTGTCGGCGTTACCGTCGCGCTGAGGCTCGTCACATCACTCGCACCGACCGCGCCATCATCAACAAAATTGATGATATTGCCGCTGGGGTTGGTGACCACGACCGAAGCAGGCAATGCAGCCTGAATGTCGGCCACGATGTTTGCCATTGGCTGGTCGAAATTAATGCCGATCACCGTATCATTGGGATTGGCCGTCGCGGTAGCTGCCAAAGGCAGAACGCTCGGGTCGGTCACCTTGACGATGGTAATATTATGCACGGTGCCCGCAGGCGTGTCTGTGTAGGAGAAATTGAGTGTATTGCCCGACAGCATGCCGGTTGTATCAATTTCAAAACCCGATGCGGCGCCAGCAGTGACCGGCGTACTGGCAACAGTTTCCTGAGACAGCGACAAAGCCAACTGGCTTGCCAATTCGTCAAGCTGTGCCTGCGCCTCGGGGATAACCCGGTCGCGCATATCGATATAGCCCGAAATCGCACCCGTGCGGAACGCACCCGACGCAATCAGATCGACCGATGTCGTGCCATTGCGCAACGTGATCGTTCCGACCGAACGCTGGGCCGGATCAAGATTGTAGCTCGAATTCGCATCAAGGCTCGTGTGCTCGTCAAACGTGAGGTTCACAGCCTGCTTGTCGAGAAGCAACTGGCCGCCACCCGTAAAGATGGCAACCGTACCGTTGTCACGCGCAACAGCCTTAATGTCCATAAGGGTGGACAGTTTGTCGATTGCGGCATCGCGCTTGTCTTCCAGATCGGCAACCGAAACGCTTGTCGCCTGACGCTGCGCGATCTGGTTGTTCAATTCCGCAATAGTCTGGAGTTGCTTGTTAGCCGTCTCGACCGATGTCGCAATATTCTGTTCTGCTTCCAGCCGCATGCCCTGCAGCTGGTCGCTCATCGAATTGAGCTGCTGCGTAAGATTGAAGGCCGAATTGAGAAAAGACTGACGGGATGACGGATCGTCAGGCGAAGTGGCCATTGCCTGCAGTTTGGCAATCATCTTCGAAACGCTGGAAGCAACGGACGAGTCACTATCAGGTGCTCCGAACATATTGTTCACACGCGACAGGAATTTGTCATAGACATCAAGCTTGGAAGATTTGCCAGTTTCCGTGCGGATTTGCTGTTGCAGAAAACTATCCACATTGCGCGTTGCCGCCAGTGTCTGAACGCCAATGCCTTCGCCGCCCGCAATGTTGTTGGAAACAACAGAGGTCTTGCGGGTATAACCAGCCGTGCCTGCATTCGCGATGTTACGCGACACAAGATCAAGGCCTGCCTGGCTCGCATTGAGCCCGCTAATGGCGCTACCGATGGCGGAATAAAGGCTCATTCTCGTTCAAACCCAAATGCTACTTATGCCCGACCTTAACGCTTCATATTCAGCGTTTCCTGGATCAGCGTATCCGAGGTCGTGATGATGCGTGTGCCAGCCGTATAGGCCTGCTGGGCGATGATCAGCTTGGAGAACTCGTCCGCCAGATCGACGTTCGAAGCTTCTGTGGCCGAGGCAACAATGTCACCCGTGCCACCCATGATCGCTGTGCCCGATTCCTGCGTCTCGGCAAAGGCCGTGCCGTTCATCTTCTGCAATCCGTTGGGATTGTTGAATTTGGCAAGTGTCACCTGAAAAATGTCGATGGTCTTGCCGTTGGTATATGTGCCCGTCACGCGACCATTGGCGCCGACGGCAACATTCACAAGCTCACCAGCGGCATAACCGTCCTGCTCGATCGTGTTGACCGAGACAGCGCCGTTATTGTCAGCGAACTGGGTCATGTTGCCCGGACCGTGATAAAGCGTCACGTTACCCAGATTGTTCCCATCGACTGTCAGGTTCGAAATTGTAGCGCTATCAACAGGGGGGCTGAGACGACCTATGGAGTCGAACTGGTATGACTGACCGATATTGGTCCATTTGGCATCTGTGCCTGTGGCATCATCGTCAGACTTGTAAAAAGCCGTCCATGTATCACCACCGCCTGTGCCCGCATCATCATTGCTATTATTGGTCTTGACCCAACGGATCTGCACCTGCACCGGATTGCCCTGCCCGTCATAGGCCGTAACGGCACCACCGGAGACCGAGCGGTCAAGGAATGTCTGTTCGTCAGCTGCCTGAACCACACCATCGCCCACACCCGCACCCGTGGGATCATTGGCGAATGTCGTGCCGCCGGCAATTTCAGCCGCTGTCATCAGCAACTCGCTGCCTGCCGAAGACGGATAGGCCTGCGAATGGGCTGTCTGGGGCACATTGGGCAGGTTTGCTGTGTAGCTGAGTGTCGTGGTGGCCTGAGCATTCAGGAAGCCGTTATTGACCTTGATGGGGCTGGGAGTGTCGCCGACCGGATTGTTGGTCGTCGGGTCAATCGCGACACCCTGCAGATAGTACCCACCGCCATTGACGAGATACCCGTCCTTGTCCATCGAGAAGTCACCACGGCGCGTGTAGTAATTCACGCTCTGGAAAACCGGATTGCTATCCACAGTCGCCACACGCTGCGACACAACGAAGAAGCCTTCGCCGTTAATCGCCATATTGGTGGCCACCTGCGAGGCATCGACAGAGCCTTGCACCGAATTCGTATAGCCCGGACGAGCCACAACGGCGCCGGGCTGGTGGAAATTCGAATTCGACGCGGTCACGATGTCGTAGAAATTCGCCTCTGTACGCTTGAAGCCGGTCGTCTGGCTGTTCGCAATATTGTCCGAGATGTATCCAAGCGCGCTTGACTGTGCGCGAATGCCGGTGATTGCGGTGGTCATAGACCCGAAGAAACTCATGGCTTGTCTCCATGCCGATGTGCGGTTGCACGAATGCTTGGCCAATAGAGAGCAAGGAGCAGGCCAGAAACAAAACCTATAAAAATCAATCACTTAGACACAGATAAACGATGATTTAAGGGTATTTTTCGCCGCCTACCGGCAAGATTTGCCGGGGCATTGCTCGTAAATGTTCAGCGACAGGCCAAATGTGACCCCCCGTTTGTCTTGAACGGTTTAGGTGCAGGCCCTAGTTTCGGTGCCGTCATGACATTGCCATAGGGAGGCCGTTGCACACGCAACCGGACCTTGGAGAGAAAGCGATACAAATGAAGTTCGAAGGTACAAAAAATTACGTCGCCACCGATGACCTGCGCGTAGCGGTTAACGCTTCGATAACGCTGCAGCGCCCCTTGCTCATCAAGGGCGAACCGGGCACCGGCAAGACGGTTCTCGCGGAAGAAGTGGCAAAAGCGCTGGATTGCGAACTGATCACCTGGAACATCAAATCGACCACAAAAGCCCAGCAAGGCCTTTATGAATATGATGCCGTGACCCGTCTGCGCGACAGCCAGCTGGGTGACGAGCGCGTCAAAGATATCCGCAACTACATCTCCAAGGGCAAGCTCTGGGAAGCTTTTGAGCGCAAAAAGCGCCCGATCCTGCTGATCGACGAAATCGACAAAGCAGATATCGAATTCCCGAACGACTTGCTTCAGGAACTCGATCGCATGGAATTCTTCGTCTACGAAACCGGCGAAACAATCAAAGCGGACATCCGCCCCATCGTCATCATCACATCGAACAATGAAAAGGAACTGCCCGACGCCTTCCTGCGTCGTTGCTTCTTCCATTACATCAAGTTCCCCGATGAAGACACGATGCGCGCTATCATCGAAGTCCACTTCCCCGGCCTGAAGGGCAAGCTGGTTCAGGAAGCGCTGAACATCTTCTACGAAATCCGCGAAGTCCCCGGCCTGAAGAAGAAGCCTTCGACATCAGAACTGATCGACTGGCTAAAACTTCTCCTCTCCGAGGATATCTCGCCCGAAACATTGCGCGAAAAAGACCCGTCCAAGCTGATCCCGCCGCTTCACGGCGCGCTGTTGAAGAACGAGCAAGACGTTCACCTCTTCGAACGCCTCGCCTTCCTCGCCCGCCGCGAACGGAACTGACGCACGCCTACGGGCGTCATCCCCGGGCTTGCCCCGGGGATCCAGAGCCACGACCACGGAGCAAGTGGCTCTGGATTGCCGGATCAAGTCCGGCAATGACAAAATTTATTGAGTGAAGGCTCTGAATGTAACGGGAGAACTTCCATGTTCGTCCATTTCTTCCACGAACTGAAAAACGCCAATATTCCCGTGTCTTTGCGCGAATATCTGATGCTGCTTGAAGCGCTCGACAAGAATGTTATCGAGAACAAGGTGGAGGATTTCTACTTCCTCTCCCGCGCCTCGCTGGTGAAAGACGAGCGCAATCTCGACAAGTTCGATCAGGTCTTCGGACACGTCTTCAAAGGCCTCGACCTCACAGTCGATGACCGCACGACGGAAATCCCCGAGGACTGGCTGAAAGCGCTCACCGAAAAATTCCTGACCGAAGAAGAAAAAGCCGAAATCGAGAAACTCGGTGGTTGGGAAAAGATCATGGAGACGCTCAAAAAGCGCCTCGAAGAGCAGGAAAAGCGCCACGAAGGCGGCAACAAATGGATCGGCACAGCCGGCACCTCGCCTTTCGGTGCCAATGGCTACAACCCTGAAGGCGTGCGCATCGGCCAGAAGGAAGGCCGACACGGCAAGGCTGTCAAAGTCTGGGACAAGCGCGAATACAAGAACCTCGACGACAGCGTCGAACTTGGCACACGCAACATCAAAGTCGCCCTGCGCCGCTTGCGCAAATTCGCGCGTGAAGGCGCACAGACCGAACTTGATTTGCCCGATACGATCCGCTCAACGGCGAGCCACGGCTATCTCGACATCAAAATGGTCGCCGAACGCCGCAACAAGGTGAAGCTGCTGGTTCTGTTCGACATTGGCGGCTCGATGGACAGCCACATCAAGCTCTGCGAGGAGCTTTTCTCGGCAGCGCGCACCGAATTCAAGAACATGGAATATTTCTACTTCCACAACTGCCTTTATGAAGGCGTCTGGAAGGACAATCGTCGCCGCCACAACGAAAAGATGAACACCTGGGACGTGCTGCACAAGTACCCCTCCGACTACAAGGTCATCTTTGTCGGCGATGCCACCATGAGCCCGTATGAAATCACCTATGCGGGCGGCTCGGTGGAACACTGGAACGAAGAGCCCGGCGGCATCTGGCTGGAACGCGTGAACCAGATTTATGAAAGCGCGGTCTGGCTGAACCCTGTGGCCGAACGCCATTGGGAATACACGCCCTCGCTCCAGATCATCAAACAGATCATGGGCGAGCGCATGTATCCACTGACGCTGGAAGGCCTCGACAGAGCCATGCGGGAACTTTCGCGCTGAACCGGCAAACCGTCATTCGCATAGTGGCATGGGTGGATTTCGCGATCACCCTGCCCTTTGCGCTGCCTGCAATTTCCTATTGGCTGCTCGGCTTCATCTACCATCTCGACCAGCGCTTCGCGCTGAACAGTCCTGTCCCCACATTCGATCCCGTCTCCATGATGTTCGTGAACATTATGGGCGTTCTGGGTGTGATCTGGGCACTGGCCCGCATCGGCAATCCCCGCGAGGAGCTTGCCCGCCTTGATGCTTTGGGCCGCCTTGCCGTCGCGGCTCTCATCATCCATGCGATCACGTGGGGCGCGACACCTCTGCTCTGGCTTTTCGTCGGCACCGAAATCATCGGCAGCGCGATACAGTACAAAAAGCCGAAAAAGAGCGATTAAAGCGGAATTTCGGGTAAAAACACGTCAGAAACCCCGTTTTACGCGTCAAGTAACCACACGTTAAGTAATACAATCTCGGCCCCGCTTTCGCCTTTTTCACCGCTCACACTGGCGCAAGACACATAAGGGAGACCGACCGGCCATGACCACATCCCACAAGACCGCTCCGAAACGCGCCATGCTGCTCGGCCTATCACTCGGTCTGTCACTGGGCCTTGCCGCATGTGCCGGTGATCCCACTGCCGAACAGGCACGTCTTGACGCCACGGACCATCAGAACTGCCTCGACCTTGGCTTCAAGCCTGATACCGAGGCCTATGGCAATTGCCGCCTGAAACTGAGGGAAATCCGCGCCAATCAGGAGGCCGACAATCAGCGTTCGCCCGGCTTCAATTTCGGTGTGGGGATCGGCGTGTCAAAAGGGTTCTGACTTGACCGTCTTCCAATGCCAATCCCCTTCTCAGGAGTTCGTGACATGAGAAAATGGATCATCCTCTCAAGCCTGTTGCTGCTGACAGCCTGCGTCAGCCCCGCGCAACGCGATGCGGCGCGTGCGGCGCAAGACCGTGCCGATCAGGCCGAATGTGTGAGTATCGGCTTCACGCCGAATACAGAAGGCATGGCAAACTGCCTGCTCAAACTGAAAGAAATCCGCGCACAGGAAGCCAATACCGAGGAGCTGCGCCGCTCCAACAATACCCCCATGTGGGGACCTTGGGGCCCATGGGGTCCATATGGCCCGCCCTATCGCTACTGACGGGCCGCATAAACGCATAAGTCAGGCCGATTGCGCCACGCCCCAATAATTATAGCCCGCAAAACGCGGTGTGGAGGGCAGATACATCTGCTCCAGATTGTCGATCTTGAAACCCGAACCTTCGATGATCGTGTCGATCTTGCGGTTGAGATTGCAACCGCCAAAGAGCACCTTCCAGACCGGATTCACACGGCTCTGCGTCTTGGCCACATTGGCATCGGGCGCGGCGCCATGTTCACAAAAAACCAGCTTGCCACCCGGCTTCAGCACGCGCCGCATACCGGCGAGTGCCTGCATGGGATCAGGGATAGTGCAAAGGCTGTAGGTCACCAGCACCGTATCGACGCTCTTGTCATCAAGCGGGATCTGCTCGCCCGGCAGGCCGATAAACTCGACGGGAAACGCCAGATCCTTGGCCCGCTCGCCCGCCAGCTTCCATGACCGCTCGGACGGATCAAGGCCAATGACCTTGGTCACTTTGGACGCATCGTAATAAGGCAGGTTGAACCCCGTACCGATACCGATTTCCAGCACTGTGCCTTCGCAGAGCGGCACGACTTTCTTGCGCTGATAATTGATCGGCTTGGTTCCGCACGCACAGTTAATGATGTGCGGCACAACAAATTTCTCGTAAAGTCCCATATCGTGGCCTCCCCCTATGTCCTGTCAGACAGTATGAGACGCGCTGCAGACTAACGCCACTCCGAAACACCGAAGCGCAAGAGGCGGTCGCCGCCAAGGCCTGATCCCACCGGCGCAACGATGCGGCCACGACCTTTGAGCGCAAAGGCACAGGCGGTGAAAAGACGCTTATCCCGCAACAAGCTCGCGCGGCGCGCGCCTTTGGACAGCACTTCCCAAATATCCTCGGGCGGAACCAGACCGACAGGTTCCGCCAATGTCTGACCGCTGAAAGCCTGCGCTACAAACGGATCGACGATACGTCCGCGCCGCGCCTTGGCACCACGCCAAACCATCATGTCCGACACACTGGCGACCAGCAGCGCGGATTGCGCGCCCGAGACGGAGTGAGCCGCCACAAGATCGGCTATACCCGATGTGGGAAAAACATGGGCCGCACCGCCAAGTGCAATGCCGCCCGAATATCCCGCACCATCCAGCGAACGCGCAAACTCCTGCCCCACAGGCGGCATGCCAAGGGGCATAAGCCCGTCGGGACTGGCAAAGTAAGAACAGGCATCGCCCAGCGTGACGCAAGCTGCATCCACGCCACCGGCATCACGCATCCCCGCCAGCACCAGATCGCAAACCGCACCGGGCAAAGCCACAAGCAAGGGAGGCGCGGGCTGTGCGCCAAGTGCGGCGGATACAATGCGCCCTGCCTCCAGCGCATGACGGGCGGCGGCCCCACGCGGCAAAACATCAAGCGAGCCGCGCGAGAGCAGTTCCGCATCGCTCATAAGACTGTCGCAAATGGCGCGGGCCGTATCCATGGCCAGATCGAGCGCGGAAAGTGCGCCCTCCCCGCTCGCTGAAAAGCGCAGCAGACCCGGCCACATCTCGAATTTCTTTTCTAAAAACGATTCGGTTGCAAGCATGCCCCTTTTTCTCAAGGGGCGGCGCGAATGTCCAGCCATCAGACCTGTCACAAAACCAGAGTTTCATCCGTCTTGCTGGCAGACCCTAACCTCCCAAGGAGAATGCCATGAAACAGCGTATCAACACCTATCAACTTGCAGGCGATGCTGTGGGCAAACTGGCCGGACTGCATGAAAACCTGTCAGCCACATTCGACCAGCGCCTGCGCCATATCATCGATATCCGCGTGTCACTGATGAATGACTGCCATTTCTGCCTCAACATGCACACAAAAGAAGCACTGGAAGGCGGCGACAGCGAGGCGCGCGTGGATGCCCTGAAACATTGGCAGAATTCCGACCTGTTCGATGCCCGCGAAAAGGCCGCGCTCGCCTGGGCCGATGTGCTGACACGCACAGGATCACAAGCCGAAATCGAAGCGGTCTATAAAGACTTGTCCCCGCATTTCGACAAGGAAGAAGCCGCCCGCCTCACGATCGTCATTGCACATATCAATGCCTGGAACCGCATCGGAATCGCGTCTTACGAGCATTGAATACGGCGGATTTACCCCATAAACGTCATGGCCGGATCAAGTCCGGCCATGACTGTTTTAAAAGCCGTTTACTCCACCACCCGCACGTCTTGATCGGTGTGAAAAACAGACTCCTGATGGAAGCGTTTGATATAGGCCGATTTGATCTCGCCCAGCGCCTTCGCATCTTCATCTGTTGACGGATGAACGACAATCAGCACCTTGCTGCGCTCGGCAATAATACGACTATCCCCGCTGCGCCATTGGCCGTAACCGTCAAGCACGGTGAAACCATCGGGGAAGCGCGGGGTGACTTCGCGGCTGAGGAAATCGCGCCATTGCGGCTCTTCCACCTGCCCGCCATCGGGGCGTGAAAGACCGAAATAGAGTTTGCTCTCGACCATTCCGCCCGCAAAAGCGGGGACTAATCCGGCAAAAATAAATATGAAAACAAGAAATCCCCGGCGCATGGCACCCCCTCGGCGTTACACCCGAGAGTGCCCAGAGATTTCCCCGCTTGCAAGCGGTCAGCCCATGCCCATTTGAAATGGCTCAGGCCGCATCCGCCAATGCAACAGGCGCGATGCGCAAACGAAGGCCGTCCATTTCGGGCGTGAAGATCAATTGGCAGGACAGACGCGACCATTCATTGGCGTAATTTTGATCGAGCATGTCGAGTTCATCCTCGCGTGGCTCGTGCAGTTTTGCTGTCCATTCGGGATCAACCTCGATCTGGCATGTGCCGCAAGCACAGGCACCGCCGCATTCAGCGATGATCGGGAAGCCATGGTCACGGATGATTTCCATGACGCGCCAGCCTTCAACGGCGTCAAGACGCTGTTCGGAGCCATCGGCACCGACGAGAATGATATTCATAACGCTACCTCACTGACGGGGGGATCAGTTCCGGCAAAGCGCGGGGCCGAAGCCCCGCTTGCCGGATTAGTTCACACCGAGCTTCTTCTGAAGGCTCGTGGAGGATGTCGTGTACTGGAAGGTCAGCTTGGCGTCGGGATGCACAATGCGGAACGCCTGCTGGGCCATCAGCGCAACCTCGTGGAAGCCCGAAAGGATGAGCTTCAGCTTGCCCGGATAGGTGTTGATGTCACCCACCGCGAAGATGCCGGGTGTGGAGGTTTCGAACTTCTCGACATCAACCGGGATCAGGTTTTCGTGAAGGTTCAAACCCCAATTTGCAATCGGGCCGAGCTTCATGGTGAGGCCGAAGAAGGGCAGCAGCGTATCGACTTCGATGTCGAATTCGTTCTTCTCGTTGTCGAGAATGGTCACGCCTTCAAGCTGGCCATTGGCGCCGTGAAGCTTTGTCACCTGCCCCAAATGGAACTTCATCTTGTCTTCGGCGGTCAGCTTCTTCATCTCGTTGACGGAAGCGGGCGCAGCGCGGAAACCATCACGACGATGGATAAGCGCCATCGTCTTCACGATGGGCTGAAGATTGATCGTCCAGTCCAGCGCACTGTCGCCGCCGCCTGAAATCAGCACCTTCTTGTCGCGGAAATTTTCCATCTTCTTGACCGAATAGAAGACCGACTTGCCTTCATATTCTTCAATGCCGGGAATGGGCGGACGCTTGGGCTGGAAGGAACCGCCACCAGCCGCGATCACAATGACCTTGGCATTGAACGTCAAACCGCCATCGGTCTTCACAAGCCATGAGCCATCAGCCTGACGTTCGACTTCCTCGACCTGCTCGTTGAAATGGAACTGCGGATTGAAGGGCGCGGCCTGCTCCATCAGACGGTCGGTCAGATCCTGACCTGTGACCATGGGCAAACCCGGAATATCATAAATGGGTTTTTCGGGGTAAAGCTCGGCGCACTGACCGCCGGGACGATCAAGAATGTCGATCAGATGGACTTTCATATCGAGAAGCCCAAGTTCGAAAACCGCGAAAAGGCCCACCGGCCCCGCTCCGATAACGACAACGTCGGTTGTGATCGTTTCTTCAGCCATCTCGGCACCCTGTCTTTATATAACCCAACGAATAAGTGTTATTTATTCGATTTCACAAACTCTGACGCTTATATAGGTCGCCCCAAGCGCCCCGCCAAGCGAAAACTCTCATTAATCGCAGCGTTTATGCCCTGCCACATAGTCACACCCAGCATTTCTGCGGGTGACATTCGCTACGTAGTGCCTATTTTATGGCAGCGCAGCAATGACGATCCTGCCCGTTGGACCGTCTTCGACCGGCTGCGAAGAGGAGGCAGATATGGTGAAGTGCCAGACAATGGCGGATGTCCGACGCGAAATCGACCGGATCGACCGTGCGCTGGTGGATCTGCTGGCCGAACGCCTGACCTATATCGAACAGGCCGGTCATATCAAGGGCGAACGCAGCGCCGTGCGCGACGAAGCCCGCATCGAAGATGTGGTGCAGAAAGTGGTGAACGCAGCAGAACCAAAAGGCCTGCCGCGCACCATCGCCGAACCGCTGTGGCGACTGCTTATCGAGAAATCCATCGAGCATGAGTTCGTGGTCTTTGACGCCAAGAAATCGGCCTGACCCACATCACTCGCTGAAAGGTGCCGCTTCGATCATGCCGGTGAAGCCAAAACCGACTAGACCAGCAATATTGCAGTGAGGCTTGCGGGCGACCTGATCTTTCAACAGGGGCACAAACCCCTGTTTGAAGCCAAGACGCGGC
>TARA_R110000824_G_scaffold46485_2_pt1 | contig 14173 bp, 17 predicted proteins | sample TARA_R110000824 | Tara Oceans TARA_R110000824 (sample SAMEA4397747) | marine metagenome | biome: Polar Biome; feature: [MES] marine water layer (ENVO:01000295) within the mesopelagic zone...; material: water (ENVO:00002006), including particulate matter (ENVO:01000060) such as...... | reverse complement strand
CAGTCAATGATAACCTCAAATGATACAGTAGCCCTACCCGGACCATTCGGATCGTCTGAGGCAATTATCTGAACTGGCCTGCTAACGAGTATGTCTCCCAGTAGTTCTTCTGCGACTCTGCGTAACCCAACAGTTAAAGGGTTTCCATTATACATTTCTGATTTATGAAATTTATTCATAACATAATCATTCCATTCCTCAGAACCATAAGCGGGCATTGTCATTTCCGGTTCTGTGTTCTCCTCCTCTGCCTCCTTTTTAAGAAGTTCTTTGTCAAACAGGTCTGTACTCAAAGTGTCACTCATATCCTATCTCCAGTTCAATAAAACGTTTACCTTCAGACGGAAACTTGTCCTTTATTGTTTCTATCTGTTCCGAAACCAAATCCCACAACCTTCTCTCTACCGCGCGAGACATATTTTTGCAAAGATATCTTATGCGAATTATACAAAACCCCTTAGAAACTAAAAGTCCGTTTTTTATAGAATCAAACTTTATGACGTTCTGTAGCTTCTTTTCTCCAAAGATAGGAAGAAAGTGTTGTGGCCCATCTATCTCTATTATAGTATTCAACTCAGGTAAAAACAAGTCAATTTCAAAATTACCTTCAACAAGGTCTTTTTTGTGAAGCACAGCATCATAACCCATTTCGTTAAGTTTTCTTTGCAGGAATTTCTCAGCTTTAGACCCCTCTATGGAGGCAATCCTGAGCGCCCTACCCGCCTTCTCCATCATGTCTCTCTTCTTATCTGCTGGAATCTTATCCCATCTTTGTTTTGCTCCTTTTGAAAATTTTTCCCTATCTTCGTCTGAGAGATTCTTCCACCGTAGTTCTGCACCTTTGCTTATGTTGTTCTTTTCTTCTTCTGTTCGTTTTTCCCCCTTTGTGGGATGTTTACTTCTTCCTGTTTTTATGGCGGCAGTCTGGGCCTCAGATCTTGTCCTGAGTGTGATCCCATTCTTTTTTAAAATCCTTTCTATTTTTTTAGGATAGGTTCCTAGTTCCGTTGCTATGGAATAAGTGCTGCTATTTTCTTGATATTTTTGCACTACGTAGCTTTCATCTATATTAGGCATAAGATTTCTCCAATATGTTTAAGAGTTGAGATGAATTCCAGTCTTCTACAATATTTACCGGGTCTCTGTTGCAGAAGTTTTTTATCATTGCGCTATGGGTGAGACTTCTAGATATTATCTTTAGTCTTTCGTCTAACAGTATATCACAAGCTTGAGAATAGTTCATTGGTGTTTTTATCCATTCGATGTCCCACAAATAAAGATATTTATCACAATTATTATTTGATTTAAGTAAAATATCCGCCTCTTCTAGGGTGGTTGCTATACATGTTCCACTGTAGTCAGAGAAGAAGGAAACACTGGAGCAAGAAAATAACGGCTGTGTCACCGGTGCTGTAATGTTCAGGACAAAAGCCGTACAAGACAGGTTAGGGTCTCTAGATAGATTGTTAAATTCTTTTATTAAGTAGAAAGACTTTTGTGATGGCCCTAAGTCATTTACTAAAGCTGATAAGTTTATCATTATAATCCCTGCTAATATTTATATTGTGATATATCTTTGTATTTCCAAGAGCCGCCAGAGTCTTTATTAAACTCTTGAGCCTGTTCAAACAATTCTATACCCCTAGCGGCTTGCTCAGGGGGCATATACATATTCCATCCCAGCATAGCTGGAGGCGGCATTTCGTCGTGAGGAACACGCCTATCCCTTCCTTCGTACTCCGCTAATTTAAACCATTCTACAGCATCTTTATCGTTTGTCAATATCATGCCACCCTTGGCAATAGGTAATATTTTTCTAATATGGAAAGATAGACACTGATATGAGCCTTGAATATACATATCTTTAGTAAATCTTGTGGCGCTATCAACAACGGGATATGGGTCTAATTGATAAGCACCAGACCATTCTAGGTCTATAAACTCAACCTCACACCCCGCATGTAGAACGCTTTGAGGAACTGATAGATAGGTTTTTTTAGGAACTTTAATCTTGCCGGTTGCCTGTAAGTATTTTAAACATAGAAAAAGGCTATTAGTACAACTATCGGTAGCAACGGCATACTTACTGCCAGCGTATTTTGCTACCTTATCTTCAAACGCTTCAACAATGTCCCAAGGGTCATTAATGTCATAACCCTGACTTTCTAGCGTAGGCACTACATCTTGTGTGTTTGTATACATTATTGATGAAGCCTATAGTATTCACCAATAACAAACTTTGTATTTGCGGTAGCGGAATTTTTTGCTTCCGATTCATCATGCTTTTCGTATGGAATAATTCTAAAATCCATACTGACTCTTGTGCTTCCTGTGGCATTTTCTTTATTTCCATGAGCGCACTTATTGCCATAAAATACCGCAAATTGTCCCGGCTCCATTGCCAGAGGTTTAAAATCTCTTAATCCGGGAACAGATTCTATCCACATAGCGTTGCTGTCGTACATGCTTGTTAGTGCTAGTTGAAAATTTATTTCCCAGTCTGGGTGATTATGGTTCTCGTCAGAATCGTAGTGCCACTTATGAACCGCTTGATCGTTAGGTATATGCACTCTAAAACTTGGAAAGGCTTGGTAAACAAAGCTTCTATTAAACATAGGGACGACAATATCTTCAATAAAGTTGCTGTAAATTTCTTTTATATGTTTTCCCTTTTCGGAGTTTAGAGCGCCATAAAATGTAGAATGAAAATCTGTTTTCGTTTCATTGTCAAAATTTAGTTTATCCCTTGGTAAAAGGTCTTTTCTTGCAGTGTGTAAATTTTTCAATTCGTTTTGGTCCAGACCAAAAATATTCTCCACTTCCTTGCAATAGTTATATTTAGTTAAGCTGTAGTCACTAATAATGCTCATATCGTTCTCCTAGATATCATGTGTCCCTCTATACAAGAGTCTTCAAAGTCTGTCATATCATAATTGTCTATCAATTCTTTAAATTGACTGTTTTTAAATCCTAGGTCTTCCATAAACTCTTCCGATTGAAATCTCGCGGCGTTAAGATTATTCCTACCTAAAAAATACCCTCCATTTATTATGTTTCTAGCGGCCCATTTTTGCCCATGCATCTTTAATTTTGGTGTTTTAGGAAAGCTTCCTAGGTCGTTATGGCAAAATGCTATTGGTATATCGTCTATTTCTGACAGTTTTGTGCAGTCTTTAATTTTTACACAGGGATGATTTGTGGGATTATGAATATCAAACCCAATGCATCTATCTTCGCCAAAGAAATCACACAGTAAATTAAAAGAAATACACCGATTAGTGCCTAATAAGACAATATATCCCTCCTTTGGTATGTCTTCAAGTTTTAATATTATGTTTTTGTAAATTTTATAAGCGTAATAGTTTTCTCCATAGTTATGCACGTCTGAATGTTCTTCTGAATTATCGTACCAATACTCTTTTTTATAGAAATTATTTTCCATTTTATGTTTCCGGTATGTCTTTAAGGTTTACTGATTTCCACTCGTTTCCATACTGTTTTATGTAGTTATATCTTTCTTCGTCATCTACAAAGACGGCCACATTTTTACTTTCTAAGCTCCATTCGTGGGTGTGTGGTCCCGGTTCGGGGATGGGGACAAATATTTCCGAGGCGTCTGATAAAAATGCCCCCCACCAAGAAAATGTACTTTGCGACATGACTATCTTATTAAATGATTTTATAGCTCTGAAATCTTCTATTTTATCCCCCCGTAGTAAAGTTGGATTATATTGACTAAAGTTTTCCATATACTTTTCAAACAGTGGATGATTCAAAGTTTCTGGATCAGAGCAAACAAACAGATTATCAAAATCCATAATTTCTAAAGCCTTATTGAAATACCCATGAGGCATAACATATGGATCTTTTGCTAAATCTCCTGTTATGCAGTCACCCATTCTTAAATGAACGATTGCATCGTTGTCAGTTTGGCCTACGTTTATGTCTTCTATATTCAGCCATTGTCTAATTTTTTCTTTATATGGCTTGTAGTATTCATATCTTTGAAACCAGCCATCTAAGTATATAGTTTTGTTTTTTAAGTTTACTATCTCTTCTACTGTTGTGGGGGCGTCATTTATTTTTAGAACATGGTCGCTAAAAACGATTGGATCATAATGATCTATTTTTTCTGGATTTATAGGCTGGAAAGTTCCAGAAAATCCGGGTATTGGCGCTGAATTCAATCTTAAACCCATAGACTCCGCCAATATCCTACCCAGAGAATATTGAAACATATTGTTGCCTAGTCTGCCTACATATTTAACATTAATCATTTGCGGTACTCCTGAAGTCTCCCTGTGTAGATATGTATGGATAAATGTGATACACGTTTAATTTAGCTTTCCAAAAAGCAAAGTTAAGCTGCCAGTCGATAGGTAATGAAAAGGGTTTTACATACGGTATTATTTTTTCGGCTGTTGATCTTTTGTATAAAATACTGCTAGTAGTATTGGTCGATGGGTGTTTTGCTTTTAAATAAACTAAGCCTTCTTCTCCATCTAAAAAACTATATTCACATATACTATGGTCAAACGCGCCCCCTATTACTATCGCGTCCCAGTCTTGTGGCGCATTCGATATGATATCATCTAAAGGCGTGCCACCATCCTCAAATCTACAGTCATCTTCTAATAATAGCGCAAACTCTTCTTTTTGGTTTTGTGTTTTTTCAAAAGCCTGAACATGCTTTATGCACAAGGATATACCAGAAGGGTTCATTTTTTGAAATTCGTACTTCTCTCCCTGTCTCATGGAGACTTGACATTCTTTAAAATGCTTCTCAGGATCTTCTGAATAATAATTTTTAATTATGTCGTCTGTCAGTACATCTTTATCAAAGTCTGTTATTAGTTCAAAATTTTCTATACCCTTTGAAGATAGTTGATTAATGATGAAATCTCGCCTATCCTTTAGGGGTTGGTAGTGCATTACGTATGTTTTATACATTCTAACTCCTTACTAAGGATTTATACATGAACTTAGCTAAACCCTCTGGTGAGCAGAAGTAGTTATACCAATTCCTCGCCTGTTCAGAAAGATATTCTATCTCTTTTTGTCTCTCTTTCAGGCTTTTTACAAAATTTCCGAAATGATCCCACGACGGAATTGAAAAATATGGAGCTACATTATAAAAATCTACATGTGGTTGCTGTGTACACATGGGAATACAGCCACATTTTAAAGCTTCAAAAAATCTAAATGACTCTAGGCTTCCAGAGCCGCGAGGGACTGGCATAATCTTTGTTTGATTTATCACATCTGAATATGATTCTATTGATTCCCCGTTGTTCCAGCCTTCGTACCATAATACTTTGCTCGTTAGTTTTTCATTTTTAGCGAGTGTATCTATAGCATCTCTAAATTCCACTCTTCTATAGGGGTCGAACTGACCCATCCAAGACCAGTCGTATTTTCTTTCGGATATGGGTATGTTTCTATCTTCTACGCCCTGTAGTTCACATAGGGGTATCGCTGTAACTTTGTCTGATGTGATGACAGAAAGTGGATCATTTGTATTTGTCATCGGGTGATATTGTTTAAATATATGAACAAAATCACTGTCGTAAGCTTGACTGGGCATTTTATGAGCTTCGTCGGATGTAGATATAAGTATCTTGGGATACTTAGTATCAGTGGGCATTTCATGGTCCCAGACATTTATTATAAAAGAGTAATCTTCTATTAATCTATCTGCTAATATATTGACCGCTTCGGCATATATATGCACATCTGGATTGTTAGGGATTAAATTAATTATTTCAGACATGTGGTATTCCTGTGTCGTTTATTATTTTGCAAACCTTATCAATATCTTCCGTTGTTAAATCTTGGTGATTGGGTACATACATACCATTATCATTTACTATGGATGCGTTCTTCATCGTTAACTCGCCGTATTCTTTTTTCCAAGCCGGTTGAGCGCCCATACTACCGGAAACCAACGGTCTGCACTCTATATCATTATCGACAAATGCTCTAGACAACTCTTCTCTATTTCCAACAATTAATGGATAGCCCATATTGGAAACAGTATCCTGATCTGATTGAGGTTTCCAAAGTTCTTCTTTTATACTACTTAAATAGCGTTGATAGTTTCTTTGTCTTCTTTTTGATATATTATCTATCTTTGGTATTTGATTTATGCCAATAAAAGCCTGTAGGTCCGTTGATCTAAGATTAAAACCTTGATAATAAAACTTGTAAAGAGAATCAAACTCTTTAACGTTGTGTTTATCTTTATATTTCTGCTTAGTCTCATCGTCTAAGTCTCTATCCCACCCGTGGCTCCGTATCATCTTGATAATATCTGCAAACTCTTTATTGTTGGTGCATACCATGCCGCCTTCGATGGTGGATATATGATGCCCAAAGTAAAAAGAAAAAGAACTAGCCAATCCAAAGCTTCCAAGCTTTTTACCCCTGACTGAAGATCCTAGACTTTCACAGGTGTCTTCTATAATGATTACATCATACTTATCACATATCTCTACTATCTTTTCTATGCTTGAATCTAGTCCAAGCACATGAACAAGAATCACCGCCGAAGGACTGTGTTCTTTTATTATAGCTTCAAAATTATCTAAGTCAAGCCCTAAATTTGAAAGATTACAGTCGCACATTATGGGATCTAATCCTAGCTGCATAGCTGGAAATACGGTAGTAGACCAAGACACTTGAGGAACTACAATCTTATTGTTTCTCAGCATTCCGCTTTGCATCAGGGCAGAAGTAATGAGTAGGTTTGCAGAAGATCCTGAGTTACAAAAAATAGAATGCTCACACCCCAGATAGGAAGAAAACATCTGTTCAAACTCTAGCGTCTTTTGGCCCTTTGTTAGCCTCGGCATAGTCTCTAGCCAAGATATCAAGCTGTTTATATCTTGTTTATCTATTATATCAGAACATAATTTTATTGTCACGCTTCCACTACTTTCTTAAATTTTTCTATCAAAAACTCTGGATTAGCGCAGTCTGGAATTTTATTATCTGGAAAACACGGTTGGGATTGTATGTCTAAGAACAGGTTTTTATTATAGTTTATTTCCATAATTTTATCCCACATAGATTGCAAGTTATCAAAATTTCTTGCATGAATAAATCTATCTTCATTAAACTCTGATCCAACGTTACTACATCCCCAATAGATAGGTATAGACCCTTGGTATATTGGGTGAATTAGTTTTTCAGTAACCCAACCGGCAGCTTCTCCGTTGTCGTAGCATAGGTTGAATTTAAAACTGTCGATATAGTCTAGTTTATTTTTTTCATTATCTGCAATAGGCGGCATATTGGCTAGGTATCTACCTCTACTCTCGACGAGCAGGCCATTCTCTATTCCTAGGTTCATAAAGCTAGGATAAATTTCCTTTCTCATCCCCATGTCGTTATTTGTTAATATACAGCAGAATTTATTTTTTTTAGAATGTGTCGCGTTTTCTAGAAGTTTTTCTGGAGAGACTAAAAATGCTTGATTTCTTTCCTGTATATAGCTTTCTTTCCTGTCACCAAACCAATTAACATACATAGACCACAAAGGAACCCTCACGTTTCTTTCGTCTTCATGAACACAGGAAGAAAATGAAAAATCACAATCTGAGTAATCTGGGTTTCCTGTTCTGTCTATAGACTCTACAAGCCAGTGGACTATCTTTGATTTACCCTTCAGTCCTTGGGTAAAATATTGAGGAATGGGAGCGCCGTGGCTCTTCGGACACACTTGGCAAACTACTATGTCTGGATTCTGTTCGTCTACAGACACATCATATTCTAATGATAAAGTATTTGTTATCAGATTATCGTGCTTAAAAAAACCGCCCCACATGTTGCGGAAATCAATCGTTATAGGCTTTGGCATATTCTATTTTTCCAGTAGTCCATTGTTAAGATGGGGTTTTCAAAACTGCTCGCTGGGCATTCAGTGTCTTTAAAATCCTTCCATTCGTCTACAAATATTATAGGCAATTGACCTTCATAAAACTCATGAGTTATGTGTCTTTTTACAACTGGCATACATCCCATATACAAAGCTTCCCAAATTCTATGAGTGTCTATTCCGTTTCCTCTTGGGCAAAGGCAGTATTTGTAGATTTTTAAGTTAAACAAATACTGAAAAAAGTTTTGACCATTAACGCAGTCGAACGAGTCTACATCTATATTGTTGCTACTTAAAGATTCCGCCATACCCTGTCTTTCTTCGGGGTGTGTTCCGAGGTTAAACTGACAGAATCCTTTAGCGACTCTTTTTTGAGACTGCGGCATTTTTAACATTGTTGGAATCTTTGATGGGTGCCATTCGGGATTTTCTAAACCTATAGGAATCGCAAAAACTTTATCATGTTTAAAGTTTAAATTCTGTGTGTACCAAGCCTTTATATTCAAAGGTAGGCCCGTATACTCTACAGTCTTATCTCCATTGTGAGAAACAAGAACAAAATTCTTATCTCTGTGCTGAGAAGCAAAGCTAATAGCGTCTACGTAGCGGTCTAGATCTGAATATATAATGTAAGATTTCTTATTAGATTTAAAGTTTGGACTTATAAAATCAAAATCACACAACTCTCTGAATTTATTCCCATTTATAAAGTCTTTAATCATATAAATCTTTCTAGGTTTTTGCTGTGTACATGTAGGTTAAAAATTTTTTGCCACCTTTTTGAGTGTTTATTTTTTACGTATGGGCATTCATTAAACTTAGTTTCTATTTTTCCTGTTCTTATATACGATCCTATGACGTGTGACGGATCTACAAACCCTTCACTATGTCCATTATTAGTGCCTCCTAGATGCTGACCATATGATCCGGGATCAAATACATAATCCCCGTCCGAACTAGGCACTACGGGAAACACGCTAACTAAATTGTTTCTAAGTGCCATATTTAGTAAAGACATTTCGCTTATGTGGTCATATCCCAAAGACAATAAGCTATTTTCACCAAAAGACAAAACATTATTAAAGAAGCTGCACAGTCCCTTTATGTCGTCTGACTTAGGCACAAATGTAAAAGCAAATGTTGTATGAGTACTAGACATTGGCGTTACGGTAAGATTATTTGAAGTTTTTACACTTTCTAAATCACCATACAGCAGTACATCGTTTTCAAAATGAAAAATGTTATCTAGGCTTTCGCTACATAAATAAGCCTGTAAATAGAATATTCTTTCTGCCGTCTTCTGCCAAAACCCTTCTGGGCTAGGGTATGTGGTGTTGGGCGTCCCGTGTCTACCAAACCAAGAAACCTCTTTAAACCTTCTTAATTCTTCGCTTTGTATATCTGACTGATTGATCCAGTTAATGTCTAGTTCTTGAAAATAACCTGCTGGTTCGGGAGATATAAAGTCTATAGGAATAGAAGGATTAAATTTCCTAGCTTGCCTAAGAGAGTGTTCTGTATATTCGGGTATTTTATCCGTTTCTGAAATGAAGGTATTTACAATTCTCATATTATGTCCAAGTATGCATAGTGAATAAGTCGTAGTCAGTATCTTTCATATGTTGTACGTATTGATCAATCTCGCCCTCATTCCAAGGTTGGTTTACATGCCTTCCGAACATTTTTGTTTTTGTGTTTTGCTTTGTGTACAAATCAGGATGATGCTTAGAAACATAGTTTCCATATAGTTCAAATTCAGAAAGAAGACAGTCGTCTGAAAGGTTTTTATTACAGAATCCTAGGAGTGGCGATAAATTACTCAGATCGTTACCAATAATTTCATGGCAAACATTTCTGTCAAACATCATAAAGTCATTAATAAAAGTATGATCTACTTGTCTATCTAAATCATGAGATATTTTCATGAAGTTAAAATAAGGCTGGTGGCGCTGCTCTCTATCGCTTATAAAGAATTTGGGCTTGTCTTCATCGAATAATTCTATGGGTTTATTAAAGAAAAGATCGCTATCAACACATAAATACATGTCATTTTTAGTAAAGTCTTGCCCCAGTTTTATGAATTGTTGATATATCCAGTTTTTTCTTTGAAAATTAATATCATTTATATCAGTTCGTATCGCAAACTTGTCTTGGATAGAGTGTACAGGTATGGGCGGGGATGTAAAAGAAAATTCATTTGGAGAAACTATGTAAATGTTTTGAGGCTTGGGATTTAAAAATTCTACACAGGATTTAATGCAATATTTTAATTTAACATAATCCTTTGGGTGGCATGGTATTACAAGATCGTATTTCATTTTAAGCCTTTTAAAATATCAATTTCTGTGTGGGGACACTTAACGTCAGAAAAGTCTAAATCTTCTAGCTTGATTCTACTTCCAGATTCGTATTTTTCAAGCAGTGTTTTTTCGCTATAGTCAAAATAGTCTCCAGATCTATTATCGTGACTTTCTTGCACTTTATTGTTTGGACTATTGACCACGGCGCTCTCAAGTGGACAGATCATTAACGAAGGACTTAGCGCCCAGAATCTTTGTATGGCAGACTCAAATTCATTTGGTGTTTGTTTCCAGTCTTTAAATTCTGATAACTCCCATAATTCAGAAGTGATTTTATCCATTTCTGATCTTTTGAATATATGCCCATCTACAGAATGAGAGTACGACCAGTAAGAGCCGTAGCAATGTGCGGTCTTGTTCCAAACCATATATCTTCCCGTCGAATCAACCCCATAGTTAGAAGGCTCGTCTGGATAAGCAACATTATTATGATGCCTTTGTGAAATATTGGCCCCCAGTCTTAAAGAAAGACAACAAACTTCTGGAATGTCAAATATGTCTTCTGATAAATCTACTTTGTTGAAGCAGATACAGTCGTCTACAAAAAAGCAAACATAGTCATTAAATGCAGCCCTAACCATCCTATTGATATCATGAAACAAAGAGTCAGACTGATTCCAAAACATAACGTCCGAATGTTCATTTTTTAAGGTGTGGTAGGCATCATCAAACTCTTCATCATTATTGCAGATAACGATATTTTTAGTAGATTGTGTAAAGTTCTTTTTTATGCTTTTTAAACATAGGTCAAGTTGAAGTGGCCTATTTTTACTGAATATGATCGAAGTAATCAACAAACTTTTCCTTATTCTTGTAGTACCAACTTATTGTGTCGTGTAAGCCTCTGTCGAGGCTGGTCTGAGCTTCAAATCCTAATACCTTGTGTGCTTTAGACGTGTCTAAACATCGCCTAGGCTGTCCGTCTAGCGTGTTTGTATTGAATACAAGATCTCCTTCATAACCCATTAGATGTCTTATTTCTTCTGCCAAATTAAAAATAGAGACTTCTGAACCAGTACCTATATTAATTGGGTGTGGGGTAGTGTCTATCTCTAGAGCTTTTTTAATAGCGTTGGCGCAGTCATCAATGTAAAGAAATTCTCTACTAGCCTTCCCCGTTCCCCATAGTTTAACCTCTTTATATCCGTTGTCAATAGCCTTGTCAATCTTTAAAATGATGGCTGGTATAACATGGCTGATCGCAGGATCAAAATGGTCATGCGGTCCATACATATTTACCGGAATGAGGTTTGTGCAATTCAGTCCGTATTGTTTTTGGTAGGCTATGAGCATCTCCATTAGGGTTTTCTTCGCTATTCCGTATGGCGCATTGGTTTCCTCTGGGTATCCATTCCAAATATCTTCTTCTTTAAATGGAACAGGGGTAAATTTTGGATAGGCGCATACCGTTCCAATCATCACAAACTTTTTTAGCTTTCCGTATTTTCTAGCTGTTTCTATAAGGTTCATCCCCATAGAAAGATTTTCATACAGGAAAAGACCCGGATTTTTTTTATTTGCGCCAATACCGCCCACCCTAGCGGCCAGATGAATAACCGCATCAGGCTCATGCTCTTTGTATAGATAGTCTACTTGTTTTTGACTAGTCAAGTCGCAGTCCCTTTTACCCCCCAGTGAAACAACGTCGTAAAACAAATTATCTTTTAAAGCTTTGTTTACGGCCCTGCCGAGAAAGCCCCCTCCCCCGGTTATTAAAACCTTAGATTTACTCATTTAATGTATCCTTATATGCTTTTAAAATTCCGTTAGCCATATCTTCGTAGCCAATCTCTTTCATAATCGTGGATATTCTATGAAAACCTGTGTGATTTTCCATCACAAGTTTCTGGCCCTTGTGTATTATTTCAGACCTATCAATTGTTCCGGCATCTGTGTTTGCGTAGTATTCTATCTTTTTTGCAAAGTCTTCTGGAGAATCCGCGATAACAACACCATCACCAAACATCTTATATGCTTCTACATTATCCGTAATACAAAAGCCTCCCGCATATAGAATCTTAAATATTCTTTCATTTACATCTATTCCGTATTCTTGCGCGTGAGGCTCGCTTAAATTAGGACATATTTTAGCTGATTTAAATAAATTCTTAACATCTGCATCATCTATGAGTCCGCAATATTGATTTACTCCCCAAGGTTGATTTCCGAATATTTTTACTTTGTATCGGTCTAGCGGATAAAGAAGCGGCGTTAAATACCGATCAATTACTTGACCCTTATAGGGCCAGTATCCGCCAACGAATCCAATATCACATTTAAGTCTTTCGTCTATCTGAGCTTCACCATAGACGGCAGTATCCGCACACATCATTAACGATACCGGATTGATACCAATGGTTTCAAAATGATTATGGGTTCTTTTAACATCGGCATCATTATAATGAATGTGTACAAAATCAGGCTTACCTGTTTCATCTTTGAGTTTTTTGAGAAGTTCTTTCTCTTTTGTAGAGCAGAATAGAATGTTGTATTTTGATTTATCTACTTCTTTTCCTTGGTCTCCCCAGTCCCCAGCGCGTAGACCTACTTTAAGGTGTGGTCTTTCGTATATACATTTAATTAATGCTTCGTCTAAATTATAAGCCTGCCCTAAGAATACGTCAGGATCAAAGTTGTCAAATATATCAAAAGCTGGAACATTTTTACAATCCCATATCATAACTTGATATCCAATAGAAGCAAAAGCGTTAGCCCAAGCCATTCTTTGAAAGAAGTGCGCGTGGCGACCATCGCTAGAGATTAAAATTTTCATTCTTTATATCCTTTATGCAGTCTATTTCTAGTATAGACATATTGTCTGGTTCGTAGCATTCAAATTTTGCCCCCATAAGAATCATTTTATTTATTAATTCAAAAGATAACATTTTTTTCTGGCTACCTTTAAGATTTGATAGAACATTTTTTAATATTTTCAATTCCTTTCCTGTCATAAATGCAAACTGACACCATTTTACAGGCAGTCCGTATGATAGTATAGTGGCTTTATTATTTTGTATAGTGATTCCTATTTCTTTGGATTTCATCATTTCTTTTGTGTCTATCACTAGAAACGATTTTTTAAAGTCAATCTTCTTAAATATAGCATCATTAAAATACAAGTCCCCGTGAAAAAACATTATATTTCTCTTGCTTGTGTTATTTACAGCAAGTCTGAGGCTTTCTGAACTGTTCGTGCTTTGATATAGTTGATTTTCTACTACTCTTAACTTACCGGATATTTTTTTAATAATTTTTTCAATAGAGTAGCCAAAAACACCAATTATTTCATTATTATCTAGATTGTTATTTATTGTTTCAATCTGATGTTCTATTAAGGTTTTATTACCTATTTTTATTAGACTTCTAGGCTCGTTAGATTTTATTCTACTTCCGATACCGGCAGACAATATAATGACAGCCATATCATTTTTATTGTTTTTACTTTTTATAGATGTTGTTATTTCCCTTGTGAATCTAGCCACTATCTACTACCTAAAATTTGAGCTTGTTGCTGAAAAATCTCTGGGGTCATTTTCATAGATTGATTTTGACCGGTTTCGTTTACAATAGAAAGAGACTCCGGTAAGTGACACATAATGCAGTGCTGAGAGAGTCTAAGCCATAGATCATAATCCTCTGTGCAGCCAATAAACCCCTGACTCGCGGGACCGTGTAATCTACTATCAAATATTTCTCCATTGGGAAGGATTACTTTTTCTAAGTATTCTTTTTTGATGAGCGCGTTACTGTGAACCATACAGCTTTGGGAAAGTCCTCTTCTGCAATACGCGCTTTTTGCTTCGTATTTTACATAGTGTTTGTCGCCATAGTCTCTGTGGATATCGTAGTCCCCGTAAGCAACACCAACTTCTGGGTACTCCATTAGCTTTTCTACTAGTTTTTCAACCTTGTTTAGCTTGTAGGAGTCGTCAGCGTC
>TARA_R110000824_G_scaffold330042_1_pt1 | contig 14176 bp, 17 predicted proteins | sample TARA_R110000824 | Tara Oceans TARA_R110000824 (sample SAMEA4397747) | marine metagenome | biome: Polar Biome; feature: [MES] marine water layer (ENVO:01000295) within the mesopelagic zone...; material: water (ENVO:00002006), including particulate matter (ENVO:01000060) such... | reverse complement strand
AACCCTGGACTAGCGACGGTCTGGGGTTTCGTCTTTGTGAAAGACTGAAAACAGAATAAGTTATTTTTCACTGCGCTTCAAGCTCGGCTTTTAATTTAGCCATCTCTTCCATTTGTCTTTCAGTATAGCCACCCAGAAATGACATATAGGCAATGTGATAAGCAGGCCGGTCTTCCACTCGGCCACCAAAGGACAGATAGACCTTCAAGAATTTCTCTTCAAACTCATCAAGGGGCAGCATTGATTCAATCAACCCGCACTCAGGACATTTGTCCAACGGGTCATCGCGTTTATAGCTGACCTGGACACTTTCTACATCGCCCTTATCACCATACCAATTACATGATTCGCATTTAACTCTGCTCACGAATCCTCCTTTTTGGTAAGGAATGTTGTTATGTTGTCTTTACTCATATCGCCTCCACGGCAGTTGCTTTTAAGTATTTTGAAAAATAATCCATCTCGATGCCCTTATCCTGCTCTGTTATATGCACTCCATCTGCCCGGGCACGGTTCAAAATGCCCAGAACCAGTGAAATATGTAGGAAGGTACGCCCCGGAACCAGTGCCTGTACCCCCAGATCATAGAAATAAGCGCATTTAAGAGCATTACAGCCACTTTCGCAGTGAAGATGACTCATTGCATGCCCTTGGGTCAGGGAAAGGCTCTCAGAGGCGCATATGGGACATTTTCCACTAAATACTCCAGTGGCTTCGTTATAGCCCATGTGAATTCTGGAGGCCAGTTCAGGAGTTCTCATGATTCTGAGCCAACACTCAGTCTCAAGTGTGTCTGGTTCATTTTTCCTGCCCCTCAAAGTAATCGCTGAGTTTCTGCAGGGTGTTGTACTTCGGGTCGGTGTTTCTACCCTCTCTGATATTGATAATGGTGACCTTGGACAAACCCGTGGCTTTGGTTATAGAGTCAAGCCTTCTATCTCCCAGCCTTAATTTTATTTCTTCGAGATTTAGCATTGAAGTAAAGCCTATTTAAATAATGTTGACCTTGATTATAAATTTAATATATTATTGATGTCAACAAATCAATTCCGTGGAGGGAATTATGAGTGAATCAGCAAATTCAATTTTAGGCGATGGTGTGGAGTGTGTTCTTACATTCGACTATCAGTCCTATGAACCACAAACGCAGACATACCCCGGGGCATATCCATCAGCAACACTTGAGAATGTAGAAGTAAGCGGTGTTTCTGTAATAGATGACCTGAGCAATGACTGCCAGAAAAGACTTGAGCAAGAATGCCTTGAAAGAATGGGAGGTGAGATATGAGCATGTGGCAATTTATGACAGACAACATCGATGGCATTGTGAAGCCTTTGATGAAACAACCAGGTTACCCAACCGAATATGACTATGACCCGGATCCTCAGGTGATAGGAGCATTGTCACACTGGCTGGTAGACAACTCAGCCCCTGAAGCCCTGTTCGATGATCTGATTCAGCACTACGGGCATGAGGTTTTTGGATTTCCTATCATCAAGTGGTATGACCACCAGATAAAGGGCACAGATGTTACTGCTTGCGACACCAATTTCAGGACATTCCTGTCATACAAACTTTACGACTACGCTATGAGTCTTCTGAGCGACAAATCAGATGACCTCATTTCTTACTACGCTGGACTGCAGAAGGAGCAAAACGATGACTGAACCACAAAAACAACTCAAAACCTACCTGGAAGATGTAAGACCAAAGTTCAAAGAGATGATGCCGGCCAGAATGGATGTCACTGCAGAGTACGGCTTTGCCATGCAACTGCTGGGCAACAATCAATACGTTAAGAAGGTAGCTGAAGAGAATCCTATCAGCCTTGCCAGCGCAGTACTGAACGTAGCAGCAGTAGGGCTGTCCCTTAATCCTGCCAAAGCACAGGCATACCTCATCCCTCGCAATGTGAAGGTGGGTGACAAGTGGATCAGCAAGATTTGCTTTGAACCTTCATACCGTGGCTTCTGTGATCTGGCTACCATGTCAGGTGAAATCAAATGGCTCCAAGTCAATGTCGTGTACGAGAACGATAGCTTTATCGACAATGGTCCCGGTGATAGACCTACCCACGAGTACGATGCCTTTGCTCCTATTGGGGATCGAGGTGAAATCCGTGGTGTGTACAGTGTTGCCAAAACCAAAGACGGTGACTATCTCACTACCCTCATGCGTGAAGATGAACTGATCGCTATCCGTGACAAGTCTGAATCATGGAAGAAGAGCCAGAATGGTCCGTGGAAAGACTTCCCAGTTGAGCAGAGAAAGAAAACTGTTGTTCGCAGACAGTGGAAGATGTTGCCCAAAGTAGGTGACATGAGCAGGTTTGAAACTGCAGTCCATCTGTCCAATGAGAACGAGGGGATAAACTTTATTGAATCATCTCCTGAAATTACCAAGTTCACTGCAGACCAGAAAGACTATTATGACGATCTTGTCAGCAGCAATGATGATCTTGGGATGTTTGCGTTCTCTCAAACCATCGAGGAGGGCGCGTGGATCTCTCTATACCATTCCTTCCCTAAGGGCGAGAAAGGCAAGTACAGGGACGTTGTGAACTCTCTGGTGGCATCTGGTAGGGAGAGCATGGTTCTGCTGAGAAGTCTGCTTGAGGATGCCACAGAAGCTGAAGATGACCTGGCTATCAAAGAAGTGGTTGAAGAAACCCGTCAGGACGTTCTCTCTTATGCGTACCGTGAGCTTGATGATCAGGTGAAAGCTTTTGTTGAGTTGGTTTCTCAAGAGTCTGGAGAGGACAATGAATGAATTAGCGCAGGGATGGATAAGTGCCGAGGATAGATTGCCGGAAGAACAAGAAACGGTTTTGTGTTATTGCCCAGAACTCCGTTTATATATTTGCATGGGAGAATATCGCAATAATCATTGGTATAGACCGAATGGCTGGAAAACCGCGCTTTATGTAACCCACTGGATGCCATTACCTACACCGCCAAAGGAGAACAGTGATGTCTGATTTAAAAGTTATTTTTACCAAGACGCAACAGCTACTCTTTCCCATGTGTTGGTAGCAGTACAAACATACAGATAGCTTGTATCCCAGGCAATAGTACCAGCGGTTCCTGCGGCAGAAGCACTCGCGGGAGTTTTTGTGGCTACAACCATATCTCCTGTCAAGGTGATACCTGCAAATGACGGGGCAGAGGATGTCGTTAAACCTTGTTGTGGTGCGCTTATAGTTCCCATGGGTATTCCCTCTTAAATTCTTGTTATGGATTCTTCGCTAACTTTATCAGTGCTTTCAGATCATCTAAATCCAAGTCTTTAATTGCCGCCTTTCTCTCTTGGTCAGCTAAGTCCTGAGCATCAATCTCAGCCTGCCTTGCCGACGTTTGGGATGGGCTTATTACCCCCCCAGCATCAAGCCAAGCCTGAACTAGGACAGTGTGCCTGTTTCCCATATCGTGCAAAGGTACTGAGAATTTCCCGTTAACCTTCACGTTATTATCATCGATGCGCTTCACTGTATCAATAATCATAGCCTTGCATCCAACTGAAAGAAGTTTGCCGCGTTAGCGTCAAAAGTAATGGTGGCCGATTCGCCGCCCGTTTCAGAACTTACCTCTCCTGCAATTCTGCAGTTTTGAGCAGTATTAGCAGACGCGATAGAGAGTGCTGCACTGGTCCCGTTGTTTGTAATTATATCAAAATTGCCCTCGGTCCCTTCGGTCTGTGATGGGGATGCTCTCATTTCCACCGGGTACTGATACATGCCGTAACAGTGAGTGGTGGTCAAAAAGAACGCATTTACTATCCATTCAGATGATTCTGCAGATTCAATCCTGTTCAAATACCGGTAGGAGTAGGTGACCATTTCATCCCCAGGTACGCTCCTGAATTCAGTAGGGTATATCCCAGATTCCAACTTAACTGCAGCAATCTCAAAGTTATTGGACGTATTGTCTGTGGAATTAACCTGGTTAGAAGTTGAGAAGAAAGACCCCGTATTCCATGATCCTGTACTGGTTTGAAATGATGTTCCAGCACCCAGAGTAAAGATTACCTCAATCCCTATACCATTGGTGTAATTCCATGTGCCGCCAGTAGGAGAAGCAGTGACAAGTAATGTTGCTCTTTCCCATGTGTTAGTCTGCGTCTGTGTATATTCCATAACGAAAGAGCGATCCGCTCCTGAGTTCCGGAATCCAACACAGTAAGTTCCAGTCTTGGTATGTTTATGCCAAAAGGATATCAGAAAGGGTTTCTGGGCAATTTGATTAAAAGAATAGCCTTCAACCTTATAGGAAAAGAAGCAATGGTCAGTGGAGCCTAAAGCAGCATCAGCAGTGGTCACATCAGCCTTTAAGCAATTTACCCCATATATCCCTGATTCAGCCACCGTAGGAAAGTCTGCACCTTTGGTGACGGTATGAACCATCGTGCCACCCTTCAAGTATTCAAACAAATCCGCTACGAAAGTATTATCAGCAATGGTTGAAAAGCTCGTACCTTCCTGCCAGAGATTGTTTGTGAAATCACCACAAGGAGTAAGATTATTTCCTTCTTCACCTATCGCTGCCCATTTACTGGGGACAGTGGCAGGAGTGTTCGCTGTGTTGGATGCGGCAAGTGATCGGTAAAGGATCCCATTAGTGTCCTGAACCAGCACATCATCGGGATATGTCTCACTGGCATTGTAAACCCCCACAAAACGCTGTTGAGACCACTTGGTAGCGTCTGAGGTGGGATTGTTGCCTTGATTGGAAGCAGATATCGATTTGTAATAAAGCTCGTTAGAGGCTTTTACAATGTCACTCAGGCCATAAGTAACATCTGTAGACCAGGTAGGGAAATTAGTATTCTGTGCAGCACAAATAACATTGTCTAGAGTCCTGACAATAGCTCCAGTGGAATCCTTTATCACCATCCTCAGGACACCAGCGAAATAAACATTTCCAACTATTCGGCCAAAGCCATCGAGGGTATAGGGATTTGACTGTGAGGAAGTCAGTGCGGCATTGCTGTAAATAGACGCAGCATTGCTTGTACCAGTCTCATTGAACTGGATAGTCCCAGCGGCCAGAGCAACGCCTACGGCATCCCTGACGGTCTGGTACGGATTCATTACTGTCATTACACTCATTGTTCTTCCTCGTCTGAAACTTCCGGACCGAATGATGCCACTGCCCATGCCTGTATGCGTCTTCTTGCAGCATCAGGTATTCTACCATCTGAATCTATTTTGGTTCCTACCAGGATACGAAATAATCCCTCATCCGTCACAGAATCTGTTATTAATTTTTGTGCTGGATCCATTCCTCTTTCCAGCATCTTCTGCGCTCTGGTAGCAAACATACCGGGAATCTGAACTGTGCCACCAGCCCCCGTCATTCTTCCTAAATTCCTTCCAGACCATGCACCCAGCACTCGGGCAAGGATGGAAAGATTTTCACCAGGCTTATCGCCCAGCACTCCCTCACCACTTGCCGAGGCAGCTCTTTGTAAGTCTAATTTTCTAATCGTGCGCCTTATCGTCCCCCATCTGGCTCGTTCTGGAGCCGAGTACAACGCATTCATGATGCCATCAACACCACGGCTTTTGAAAAAGGACTCCATCTTCAATTGAGAAAAATTCCCCTTCTGCATAGAATTCTTCCGGATATAATCTGCAAAGGATGACTGCAACCCCATCAGTGCTTTGCCAGTAGGATCGCGCCCAGCCATATTAACAAGGTTTTTTATCTCCAATGCCGGGTCTTGAGCAAACCGAATAGTGTTAAATGCCTGCTCCGGACCCTTACGAATAAACAATGTCGCTCTGGATACATGTGGGTTGTCGATACTTACTCTGCCGGCCTGCGCCATTCTCAATGCCTGTGTATCACCAAACCTAATGGCGTTTTGAATATCAGCATATACAGAGGGAAATCGATTCATTAATTCGTTGTTGTTCTTCAGGAATGTTTGAGCCTTTTGAACATTAAGCTGACCATCGGTTACCGCATTGTCAAAAAATAGATTCTTTATGTAGTCTTCGGTAGCTGCTACGAATTCTGGGCTTTGTGTAGCATTCGCCAAGTCATCATATTTTGATCGAGCTATTGCCCCACGACTAGCAGTGTTGCCAAGAGTTCTTTCCAGCACTATTGAAGGGTCTACTTTTGCGCCTCCGGTAACCGAATAGCCAAGAACATCCCCAACAGTTCCCTGAGTGAATCTCCGATTCAAATCCCGAGAAAAGTTCACTGCAGTATCAACAGCGTCAGCTACGCCTGCCTCAGTAACATTGGCAATATCTTCTGTGATCGCATTAGCTATATCGGACGCAATTAATGCTGTTTTTCCACGACCTCTCCCGCCTTCTATCCGGGCATATTCACGCAGGGTGCTTTGAAGACCTCTGAGTTCCCTAACGTCAGTGACAGTGCCATAATAATTAGGATTCGGTATCCTCTTCCCATCAGGACTTGTAATTGTGGGGGCAAGGAATTTTTTGGCTTTTGCCGGTATTTGATCAATCTCAGCCTTCGACAAATCCCCTACCCAGCTTGCATACGCTTCAGTGGTATTGCTGGTAGGAGCAGGAGCATCTCCGCCAATTAATTTGAATAATTTTGTTTCCTGCTTACGCATATCCGTAAGGGCTTTGTCCAATTCAAGGTATGCAGTTCGGTTAGTTACCTCTCTACTGGCTCCCGGTGCAATCTGCTCAAGGGTTTGCTCAGTTCTTCTGGCAGCTTGCTTTACCCTCTCATCAAGCAAGTTAGACAGTTCTTCTTGCGCCAGTCTGAAAGTAGCAGCAGTATCTGCAGATGCCCCACCCAGGCCACCAAACTGGTTAATGGCAATATTAATGTTCTTATTTACATTATCTATTGAGCGTTGGATAAATTTATCACGATCATCAAGAGTTGCGTCAACTGAAGCTTCAAGGGCAAGCAGACCTCTGTCTCCGGTTTGAGCAGCAGGAGTCAGGCCATCCAATAAATCTTCATTCATGGAGGCTAATGCTCCAAGTCTGTCAGGAGTCGCTCTTTCAATACGCTCAGATGAGCGATATCGGCCACCGTCAGGAGCAAGGGATCTCTCTACATTTTCAATTAACTCCCCACCTCTCCTTGTAAGCTCTCTGCCACCTTCGGCTACGCTCCTTATTGTTCGGCCAGTAAAACCTGGAATACGTTCTGCTGCCCATAATGCGCCGCTACCCAGTGCTTTTATTCCAGGCCCCACTGCCTGAGGAGCAGTTCCTCCTAAAACCTCACCTACAAACCTTGCTGCAAGAGAATCCGGATACTGTTCTTCGGCATAAAACCCTCCAGCACCAGCGGTCATACCAAGACCACCCTCAATTGCCGTTGATCGATAAGGATTTGCTTGAAACCGAACTCCCATCTCATTCATTGCGTTCTGGAAAATTGTGCGCATCTTCCCTGCTTCCTGAGAAGCTCTGCCGACCCTTGTGGTGGCTGCGCCAATAGGGACAGCAAATGCTGCCGCTTCAACCCCAACGGCTCCCATACGCCCTCCCATGGTGTCTGGTATCTCTCTACGGGGTAAGGGAGTGCCGGTCATCATTTCTATGAATGCCTGTCTAGTGTTATAGACCTGGGCACGAGAACCTTCCCTGAAATCTTGATAGCCAGAACGCTCCTGACCCAGTTCTCTCAGATCAGCCAGTTCATCAATTCCAAGCTGGCGCAATGAGGCCAGATCGTCATCTTCTTCTATGAAAGCTGGTTCAGCCACCTAGAATCTCCCTGACTTTCGCTTCGGCTTCATCTGATAGTGCCCTTAGCTCATCATCGGAGGCATCTCTAAAGAATCTCCTTATATCTGCAGGATCTAAATTCTCAATGTCTGTCGTTACCTCAAAATCCGCTGCTTTTAATTCTGGAGGAACACCCAGCACATCAAGGAAGTTTTGAATGTTCCCAACTATATTTCGTGCAGCCGACCTCTCCTCCTCTGGCATATCATCAGAACGGGCTATGATTTCTTCCTGATCCATCTTCAGCCTCAAGGTGCCATCAATCGAGCGCAACCTGTTCCGCAAAGAACCAGGCGAATCAAATACCGCAGGAGCAATGTTTATGTCCTCCGCTATCCTGGTGGCCTCTGCTTCTGTGAATCGTGGGCTTTGCCTTAATGCATTAATAAGCTGCTCTTTCTGGCTTCTCACAAATTGTCTTGCTTGATCCGTTTGGTCACTCACAGCCCCCGGGAATACCTGACCAACAGATTTGCCCCATACTTCTTCAGTAAATGGAGCAAAGCCAGCAATTTCATCTGTTACATCCCAAATCTTCATTGGGGCTTCTGGACGTTCTTGTTCTCCAAACAGAGTCAAATTAGCAATCGGTATGTCACGAACTGCATTATCCGGATCAGTAGCAAACTTTGTCATGTCAATAAATCTGGCAGTGCTACCATCCTCTGAGATGTTATAGTCAATCAGGCCATCCACAATTTTTGTGGCAAATTCTTCAGGGTTCTCTACCGAATTGCCTAGCATGCTGGTAGTAGAGTTAATCCTCTGTTGTCTTTGATTTTGTGCAGACTCTTCTTGCGGGTGAGACTTCATATCAAAAGTAACTGAATTGCGCAGTGCAACAGGATTGCCTTTCTCATCAAAGACTTCTTCCCATGTGCCTTTTTCATCAGCTGCACGAGGGTCTGATTTAACTTCACCGGTACTCTGATTCTGTTGAGCGATCACATTGTTATCGGCATCAAGTATTGACTCCCATTCATCTTCGCCAGACAAAGCAGAAGGTACTGATTTAATTTCACCGGTTTGTTTGTTTCTCTGGGCAACTGTAATCCCATCTCCATTTTTTACCATTTCAAATGCATCGATATCTTGTGCTGTGCGCGGGTCTGCTTTCACTTCTCCATTCTTTCTGTTTCTCTGAGCTATAATATTTTGATCACCGTCATAAACAGTTTCCCAGAATCCCTCATCAGTCCCGTAGGCAGTTTTAGCCTGCTCAAAGAATTCTGGTGTGAGTTGCTCTGCTAACTGCTGGAGTTCAATATCTCCTTCCACTGAGCCGGCCACATATGCTTCGAAATCTTCAAAATTCTCAAACTGTGGTGCTTTTTCAAGCAGGGGATCTATCCGGTCTTTATTGCTTCGGTATATTTCTACCAGGCGATCTTCGTCCTGTTGCCGGTCCTCTACCTGACCTCTTTCAAAATTGTCTACTTCCATCCCCAATTGAAGGTCTTCCCTGCTTTCAGTTCTTTGCCTCTGTCTTGCAGTCTCTGCAGCCAGTAACCGAGTAGCCTCTTCTTTCTTCTGCCTTTCTTCAATAGCCAAAGCAGTATCTGGATCCACACGATATAAGTTCCCCAAAGCATCTTTATCGCCCATGTAGGCATCTTGCACGAACTGATTCCTACGCATAGTGCCGTAGCCTTCACCAAGCTTCTGCATGCCTTTTTCAAAAAATGGTGTGTAAAGTGGCATTACGACATCCTCCAACTAGGCATATAGCCAGTGGCAGGAGCCTCCGGTGTGCTTCCGTAGTCAGTTTTACGGGGGGTATTCCCCGGCATCCCATACTTCATTAAATCACTACCAAAGCCCATCATGCCTGCATTTGCATCAGCAATGGCAGCATTCTTCGCTTCCACCCCCATAAGCCGTGTATTGGCACCAGAGTACCCAGTTGGGCTTGCTCCGGTAATCATAGATCCAGCATTGGCATCAGCATTCATTCCATAGTCCAGTCCAGCCATTCGGAAAGGTATGCCGGCAGTACCTTGATCCAGATAAGGAATGTAATTAGCACCTTCATCACCTCTACGCATGTACGCCATCATATCCTGACCTTCTGCCCCAGTTTTCATAGTGTCCAGAGCCATACCTTGAGCCACTTGTTCAGCATTTAAGCCAGTACCTGCAGTACTAATACCTTCTCTACCTACACTTTGAGCAGTACTAATACCTTCTCTACCTACATTTTGAGCAGTATCCATTGCATATCCTGCAGATATATTTGTGGCATTCGGGTCAGACATACCTCTAAGCATGTTCATGTAATTGTTGTAGTAAGAATTCTCAACTCCGGCACGTTGCCATGAACCTTGGCGTGAAATGTCCATCATGGCCTCACCACGCCTTCCTGAGTACAAGCCACCCTGGTTAGCCTCATCAGTGGACATTGTGCCTAGAGCGTCTGTTTCAGCCTGTCTGGAGGCTCTCATAGACTCCATGTAGGCAGGGGAGTCGCGGTAAGCTCTATTAACCTCTCCTTCGGCCAAGCCCATCTCAACGTCCAGTTGCCCCCGGGCACCAGCCTCAGATCTACGAAAAGGTTTGAACCCCTTCATGATACCCTTGGCCGTATCAATCTGGCCTTGAGCAGAGCGTTGAGTAGCACCAGTCTGGCCTTGAGCAGAGCGTTGAGTAGCACCAGTTAAATCAGCAAAAGATTCTCGTATAGCAGAGGCAGCATCTAATCCAGCAGCCTCTCTTCGTGTCGCACCCTGCTGAATCTGGTTGTAAACCTCTAAAGCAGCATTTTCAATTCGTTTGGCACCTGTCCTATTCTCCTGAATAGCAAGTCTTGCCCACTTATCAAGTTTCGCAGCACCAGCTTCAGCAATAGCAGCCTGCTTATTGGATTCAGCCTTTGCGGCGTTGCCCCCTTCCCGTATCAAATCAGCCTGGCGCATTGCTTCTTCAAACTTTTCACGCTCTAGGCGATCCAGAACTACAGCTTCACGGCTAGAAGCAGCTTCAGCACGGCTTCCAGCTTTCTTTGCGTCTTTCTGGCCTTTCACGGCAACAGCCGCGCCAATAATTGCCGGTATAAATGGTACGACAGGCATTACATTACCCTCTCAAAATAGTAATATTCATCATCTTCATGTGTTTGTATCATATATTCTTCTGCCAACGCTCTGGCTGCAGGATTATCTTTTGATGCCATGCTGGTAATTTTCTCACATTTGCCGTGCATATATTCAAACATTTCATCTGCGGCTACACGCAGCTTCTTTCCTCTACCACTTTTCAGTGCCTGGGTATGAAGTTCGTGAACGCTTTCTCCCTTGTCCACCAGAATAAATGCTCCACCTTCCCAACTCAAAACGTAGTTATCCATCTCGTCAACTATCGGACTCATATCCAGATCGAAAAGAGTATTTTTTATTCCACCCCTTACCGACGGATCATTCACAATCTCGTTCAGGTAATCTGCATTAAATTCTCGTTTTACCATGTTCCTATTGAAGCCCTTAGCCAAGTATCAGTATTGATACAGATATAAATATACGAGCCGTCTGCACGGATCGTGCCTTGCACCCCAACATCAGATGCAGACGTAGGAGTATCAAGTTCCGCTTTGCCAATCCCATACAGTATGTTTTCAAAGTATTCGTTGGCTTTGCCCTCGTCATTAACAATTTTAAGGTTTGCATCAAAATCAGTCATATCGATGCCTGTATGTCAGCATCAAGACCATATATTTGGACTCTCAATGCATCAGATACTGACAACTCAAGCACAAAATCCTTGCCTTTTGCCAGCCGGCCAAATCGCCTTAAAATCACTTTCCTGCGATGATCACCTTTGTTACCAAGCGATATATCCGCATGGTTGACCCAGTTATAACCACCGTCTTTGGAATACCTCACCATCATTACAGGAGTGGCCGTAGGGTCTTCATCCTGACCTACCTCCATGTCAACGGTAATCGATGGGATAGTGACATTGGCTCTAAAGGAGATTGACGGTGTGCGCATAGTGGCAATCAATAAAGCAGTGCCTTCTACATACGCTTCAGGATCCAGCAACCAGAAAGAGCCATCAATTCTGTCACCGATGAATATCTTGTTGTCACGAGTGATGCTGTTTGCTGCTCTAAATCCACCAATGCCATAACTTTCCCTAGTATGCGGAAGCCCATTCTCAACATCAAATCCCCATGTGTAATTTATTGAAGGGAATGTCAGGTAATAAGTTTTGTGGTGGGGCTGGTCAACAAAGAATGCGTAGCAGTCCCTAATATCCCCAATGGGCATGGGAGGATTAGCCAGTGTCCCATCCCCGCGAATTTTGTTCTCCAGGTCAATGTCAGAAATCGTTATCATCTCAGTGTCTTTTATGAGATTAACCACTCCATCGTCACCCAGAAATGCATAATATTCGTCCAGTTGAGCAAAGCTATTCTTTGCCAGAATGCCTCTTGCTTTGGACGCGCCACGCACTGCCCGGATAGGAACCAGGGTATTACTGTAAGACTGCCAGTACTCTGCTGTATCTGTGCCAATTATCCATAAAGCTGATTTAATCGATATAACCACTATTACGGTATCAGGCTTCCACTCTGCAGTCGCAAAAGAAAGCGCGTCATAGGATGTTCCGTCAGATTGGTCGGACGCAAATATCTCGTTTGTGCCATCCCTTACCAGCCAGAACCGCTCATTTAATATGGTTGCCGAGGTTGTGGGGTAGAAATCAACATCGGTTATCTTGTTCAGGCCAGAATTATCGTAAATGTATCCATCCCCATCACCGTTCAGGATAAGCTTCTGGTTGTTGCCTGGAACTGCATTGGACAATATCTGTCCTCTACCTACCCCACCAACAGTGCCAAGTGATGTGGCTGAAGACCCGTCCAGACTGCGATACAGATCACTACCATTCAGGAAATACATATACCCACCGTTATTGTGGATATTGGAGCGCATAGGGGAATCGCCAGAAGTAAACTGCAGGGTCAGGCCATCAGTGCGCTGAACGACAATGTAGTCACCATTATCATTAATCTCAGCGGTCATGTTCACAAGATTACCCTTCGACTTAACCGAATTATAATCTGCTGCCTTAATGCCCATTGGAATGTCCATTAATGTCTCACTATATTCACCTGTATTGGAGCAAGGGAGACATCAAAGGCCAAAGCACCGTTTAAGGAATCAGTTGCCTCTTGCTTTATTTCAGCCCAGAGAAGTGGAGAACACCCGTATTTGAATTTCAATATATTCGCCAGGTTAAAGCACAATGCGTCATACCAGTATTCCGGAAGGTCAAAGGTATTTGTCGTAGTGGATTGAATCTCTATTTTCCGTTCATAGCTGAATGACAAAACAGTTTTGGAAGAAGATGGAGCATTCCATGTATAAAGCACTCCGTTTTGTTCGGATCGCTCGTAATAGCACTGGATTACAGTGCCCTCTTGCGCCTTGTTTGGAAGGGTTTCATAGTCTTCTTTGGAGGACAGAATAATGGGGATTTCATAATCGGTTGTATCTTTCCTGCGGATACTCAGCATTCTGACAACAGGAGCGAATGAACTTGGTGTGTACCAGAATACTTCTGATCCAGACCCAGCTGCTACAGTCAGAGCGTCATCAAGCGTTACTGAAACACCAGCAATGATAGAGTCCACTGTTGACCAGTGCATATCGTTATCGTCTGTCACAATCCCAATAATGTCGTTTGCAGTCATTGTCCTGATTGTGCCATCTGCGCCAGTAATTGAAGTAGCTGTTACCGCAATTATGGTCTGTCCAATAGATTCTGTAGCATCAGTAGTGGTTTCGGAATAAACATTAGCCAGGTTAGCTGTTCCAAAATTGTATTGGTTCTGCCCTTTATTCAGGAATAAAAAGCCTGTTTTCATCGTCCATAGATGAATGCCTTGCTGCTCCCATTTCTTGAGCAGAATGTTCAGGGAGTTCCTTCCCCGGTTGTACATATCACCAGATACAGAATCGCCATCCTGACCAATTTGAATAAGGTCAAAAGCCTCTTCAATGATCTGGTTGGTATTGTAGGTAAGCGTGTAGTTGCCAGAAGTAGCCATTAAATTATCTCCAGCCCTGCGCTGCTCGCGAATATCACATATTGTTCGAAATCTGAACTCATTACGTTATCAAGCACAGTGAATGCTACTGAGGATGAATTAAGAACAGAATCAGTTACTAAAAACTCATTCAAATCCGAATCCAGAACAGTTGCGTCATCCGTTGGATTAGCAATAATCGCAGGAACCATCTCAAAGCGAGTGTGCGGGAATACCTGAGTAGGCAGAATAGTTGCAGGAAAGTCCTGTGGCTGTCTTGGGTTATAAGCTTCTGGAATCACATAAAATCCATCCCAACGCTTGACTACTTCGTTGGTTTTCTTTTTGAATCCCGTTGCATCGCATATAGTATTGGACTGATGTGGCACGAAATAGTTGGTGGAATTATATCTAG
>TARA_R110000824_G_scaffold213650_3_pt1 | contig 14176 bp, 25 predicted proteins | sample TARA_R110000824 | Tara Oceans TARA_R110000824 (sample SAMEA4397747) | marine metagenome | biome: Polar Biome; feature: [MES] marine water layer (ENVO:01000295) within the mesopelagic zone...; material: water (ENVO:00002006), including particulate matter (ENVO:01000060) such... | reverse complement strand
AAGGCTGATCTTGCCATGTCTCTGGATAACCAGATCCAGCGGCAAAGGCACTACCAACTACGTAACATTTAAAAGCCTCCATAAATTCTGCAGACTTTGTTGTTGTTGCGTTGCTACCATTAAAAGCTAAACCAGCAGCTGATGTATCAGTAATACTGTGACTAGCAACTGCATTTGTAAAGAATACAGCAGAGCTAGATCCTTTCACACATGTTGCATTTACAACAGCTTTATTAACACCAGTAGCTGCTGCAGTACTGCTTGGAGGTAAGGTAGTTAAATCTACAGAATTAATTTTCCATAAAGTATAACCACTTACTGTTCCAGCATCAGCATCAGTTGCATCGGCAGCATAAGGTACCTTAATGATTTGACCAGGAATAAAGAACTGAGGCTGTGTGCCTTCAGCACCTTCTTGGTAATCTATGACTTGACCATAGATATTTTGTAGGTTACCATTGTTATTGTAATCGGTAAAGAATGCGAATGAGTACACGTTTCCTGCAGCTGGCGTACCAGATGAAGAAGGATCAGTAGCAGGTACAGCTATTGCTGCAGTACTAAAGTCACTCATGTATGCATATCTCTTAGTATACGATCCACGTTTTTCAGTAAACTTGAAAGACGGATCGTCAGTAGGCTTCTTAGCAACCATGCTAACAAACCTAAAAAACGGATCTTGTGCTAAAGCTAATTCAGATACGTAGTCACCGAAGTTATACTTGCGTCTTAACGCACCCGTATTTAGCTGTACAGAAGATTCGCCTCTTTCTATCGAACCAGAAGTATAATTACTCCCAGTCACGTTAAGCATATCAGACATTTGTCTATCTCCTTAATTAAATTAAGCTTGGGATAGACTTAAAATTGTATATTTTAGCTACCCAAACAGATTATCAACACTATCGTCTTGGCCAAGAATTTGATCAAAAGCAGATCTCTCTGTCGATTTGGCCTCTCCTTGACTGTTGACTCCACTAGCAGATGTAGGCATATTTCTGACATTCTTCATTTGCTTTAGCATATCCTGTTTGGTAGAATCGGCTACTTTTGCGTTTTGTTGATCACGATTCAATATATAATTAACATCATCTAATGTCATTGTATGTTGTTTCGCTCTCTCTTTAAAAGATGCAAAAGAACCTTCATCCATTCCATTTTTCTTCATAAATGCAAATTCATCTTGCTTACGCTGAGCAGCTCTACTTAGAGCTTGAGAACGATTCTTTTCTTGAGAGATCATTTGACCAACTCTAGATTGAACCATTTTATCAACATGAGCATTCATTAATTTAGCACTATCAGATTCAGGATCACTCATAGCTTCAGACTGATCAAAAACAAAGTCTTCATCTAGACCTAATTGTTCTTGAACGGTTTTGACGGGTTTCCCGCCACCTTGAAGATAATCTCTAACATGATCTACTAATCCACTATCTTTTTTCATGGCATCTAATACAGGGACAAATTGTTCGACTTGTTTGTATTGATCTCGCCATTTAACGGCCTCTCTACTGCTGTCAGTATATCGTTTTTTCCAGTCTGTGCCGTTATTCGACTGTGCCACATTGTTGGAGCCTATGTCTGTATTAGTGCTGTGGGTTACCTGTTCGGGACCACTTGCAGAACTTCGGGTTACCTCAGTGTCTTGTATTCCACCATTGACTTGGTTATCTAACTCGTTAAAAAAGTCTTTGGAGCCTGTTTGTTGGGCATCTTCTGATTCAAATGAATCTCCAGACATACCAATCTCAGGGTTACCTTGGGATTTTGACATCATCCCTCCTTTTTATTAGTTATTCTTAAGCATAGTTTATTCATTTTCTTTGGAACTTTCCAAATCTTTTTTATAATTCTGTAAAATATCGCCTTGACGTGCCTTCACTAATTGCTCTTGATCGGACATTCTTTGCTGTCCAGCTTGAGCTTTAGTTTGCATTACTTCTCTCAATAAGTTTTGCTTGGCCTCAGTCTTCATTTGTTCTTTAGTCACTCCAGTTTTTACTTGCTCTTTCTTTCTATTTATCTCCATCTCAGCTTGCATTACTTTACCTTTAATACCAGCTTGAACAAGTTGTCTTTGTAGAGTTTCTATTGTACCAGCTTGATCTTTCATATTCTCTTCCATAGAGGCAATTGTACCTTGAAGCTGAGAGTATAAAGACTTTCTTTCGACAATTTTTTCTTTATTCTTTATATCTGTTTCAGCCAGAACAGCAATATCATCAACAACTCCCATCTGCATTAATGATTTTAGCTCTTCTAAATAAGCCCATCTATTAACAGGTAATGTGGAGCCTGAAACTATTCTTATATCAAATTTAATACTATCTATATCCATAGATTTACCTATAGCTTCTCCCATATCATTATATATAGGTATATTTACCTCAGAAGTCTTACCTTCTTGGATAGCACTAGGTTGAATTATTCTAAATCTTTTATGTGCAGAATAAGTAGCTTGGCTATACTGCATAATTATAGTACCAAGTTGTTTTAGCCCTGGCTCTATAGAAGTATTCATCCATTGTTTAATCCTTCTTGTTCCATACTCATCTAATGCCAACATACCACGGTATGTTTCAGCAGATCCTCCAGAATCTCCCATCATAGAGCTATATATTCCAGCTAGATATTCCATATCTTGTTTGCCTTCTTGAACAATTTGGTAGAAAGCATTAGATAAAGGTGCTGGTTGTACTATTGTTGGAGGAGTTATTCCAGGTCTAATAGGTAATAAAGCACCTGGACTCGAAGAATACTTTTCCCATAACTCTTCATCTATACTCCCTTCTTCATACATCCATCTTAAGCTACTTCCTAAAGATGCATTGTGGACCATAATTTGATGTGATTTGTTTATCTCCTGTTGCTTTCCTATCAAAGGAGCTACAGCACTAACAGGGAATGGTGTCCCTGTCCATTTAAAATGAAATGGTACTATTGGATAGTCTTTGACGGTCTCAGGTAAAACTCTTTCATATATAAGTTTGTCTCCAACTACACATGTCTGTTTAATTCTACTACTATGAAATCTAACATAATCTACTAAATGTTTAGAAAAATCAGGATTTTTTATAAGTAATTCGTATTCTTTTTCTGAAATTATTTTATTTTCTATACGGGTAGCTTCTGCTTGTAGTTTGCTCATACATTCTTTGTAAAAAGAGTCTATTTGAGCTGCCATCATTTCTTGAGCTTTTTGTAGTTCTAGTTGCATTCTCTCAGGAAGCATTTCACCAGATTCAACAGCTTTTTGCATTTCGGATTGCTGTTCTTGAAGTTGAACTTGCAATTCAGACTCCATCTCCTTTACCTGAACCTCACATTGTTTTCTAAGGTTATCTAAAGTCTCCTTATCTGGGGGAATATTAAAAAATACATTTATATAAGCTACCTTTATTTTCTCGTAGACTTCAAAAAACTCACATAAGATATCTTGTTCTCCATCTCCTGTAACACTCATACCACTTTGATCTGTAGCATCATTATAACTAAATAACTTCTGATCATCACTTCCCACAGATCTCATACTTCTAGACCTTTGCTGCTGTTCATCACTACTAGATGAATTTATCTTTCTTTTATGATCTGGAAATAATTTAATTAGATGATTTCTAGGCAAAACTTTTCTTATCATTATATATGCAGCATCTTTAAATAACATATCTCTAGACTTAGGATCTATATAAACATCAAAAGGCTCAGGTTGATTTATAACAACCTCCCCCATTCCATTATCTGCATCTTGATCAACTGAAACTAATAAATATCCTATTGACTTAGTTATACAATCGTTCATTGTATTGTTATATAATACAGAACCAGTAGATCCATGCCATACATAGTCCATTAAATCTGACATAACATGAGCTAAATCGCTATCGCTTCCCTCTACTCCAACTGCTTGCCATCTAGGATTATTTGCAGTTGCATAGAAATTCAGCATTTCAACTACAGGGAGAATTCTATTAATTGTAAACGTAGGCATACCTTGTTCTTCAAGATTAGTCTTCTCATCAGAGGTAAGCTGCTCATCATGAGCAAACTCATACCCTTTTTGATTTATCTTCTCCCATTGCCTTCTGGTCCAACTATCGGCTAGATTATACAACTGCCTTACCTGATCGGCTCTTTTCTTTTTAGCCATTTTTTCTCCTATTTATCTACATTATATAACATATAAAATGTTAAAAAACTTAAAAATACTATTCCAATTATCAAAGTCATTTCATTCTCTTACTTTATCTCAAAATGTGGAAAATCGTCAAACCTATTATCACTCACTTGAAAGTCCTGGTCCCAGTCTCCTCCCCAACGAAGTTTAATACCCATTGATCTAGCAATTCCCAGAACGAATCCAGCGAATAAGGTCTGACGCTCTCTATCCTCCCAATCGATCGGGTAAGGCGAGACATCGACAGCACGACTAGGATTACTATTATGACGACCCATAGGATATTTGACCTTTGTTTTTCCTTCTTCGTACAATTTGTTTTGTCTGTACTCATCTCTAGAACCCTCCAATACAGAACAATCTACATATTTTATAACTTCCTTGAAAACTTTCTGAAGTCTTTCATCACAACTTGCTAAATTTTTCTTAGACTTATTCCCAAATCTAGGCATATTATCTCCTTAAGCTGTAACCCAGCTTTTTGCTTTTCGTTTATTTTTATACCATCCTTCTTTTCCTTCAGCTAAACCTGAGGGAGGATGTGAATACTTGCACGCATATGCTAACGCATCTATTGTGTCGTCATGAGCCATACGTGGCCCAAATGTCATGATTTCTCTATGTAAATCATACTGCGTTTTTTTTATATGAACCTGCCCAACAGAAAACCTTTGAGCTAAAATCTCCTGTATCCTGTCTCTTTTACTCATTCTATTTCCAGGCTTCTCTTCTTTGAATGAAATAACAAATTCATTTCTTCTTCTCATTTCCGCTCGTAAAGCCTGAAATATAGGTTTAGACATCGATGTGTCTTCAATAGTAAATAAAGAGGGTTTATAGAATTTAGCATAATCAAATATGTAATCTACAATCCCCTTTTTCCCATCTCCTGGTATTCCCAATACAGGTAGAGACCTATTCCTGACATAGTCAAGTACATAGACATTGTTATCAGGGGTAACTGCAATAGCCATAATAACAGAAAAGTCCGAATTACGCCTAGCTGAATCAGTTGCGGGATCCACACCAACAAATATATTACAAGGTTTTGAATCTTCACCATCAGGCATAACGTATGATACTCCAGTATCTGCATCTTTATAGAATTTCCCATCCCAATATTTAACATGATCTCTACTAAAGATAGAGTCCTCTTCACTTTGAACTTCCATCATATACTCTTGGTAGAATTTTTGAGGAGATCCACTATCTTGATAAAATTTCTTCTTTCTCTCCATCTCTTTATGCCCAAACCACGAAGGCCATAAAGGAGTACCATCTTCCATTAATGCTTTATGAGTTATAACTGTCCAACTATAATCTTCATCTCTTTTTTTAGAGAGCTCATATCCTTGAAGAATCTTTTGTATAAAAGAATCATAGTGTACAGGTGTCCCGTTTATCCTCAATCTCCCTGTCTTTGGTTCAAGCGCAGGGAAAACAACTGCTGTGACAAGATTACTGATTTTGGAACGTGACTCAGGCGTGATTGTATTATTCTCGTCTTCAAAGTCATCAAGTACAATAAGATCATAACGCTTATGTAACTTGGCACCACCACGAATACCAGAAAGATTAGACTTAGAAATAAGTTTAGTGCCATTTTTAAGTTCGATATCATCTTCTGTCCATTTCTTTCCTTTTAAATCCCCAAAATAGTATCTTATTTTATCATTATATTCTATATGATACTTTATATAATCTAAATTAGGTACAGATATTTTAGAACTAGCAGCTACCCATCCATAGAATAAAGGCTCAGTTGTAAAACAAAAATCGTGCATTATATTGCATTTTGTTAGTACTGTCTTACCATGTCCCCTAGGTAATATAACTGCAACCTGTCTATCCTCTAAATTCATTAAAGTATCGGCTACTTGATAATGAAAGAAAGGTGTCTCTGATCTCATAAAATCGTCTGGTAAAAACAATTTACCAAAAGCTATTAAGTCAGAATGAGCCATCCTTAAATCTTCCTCAGCCTTTGATACGTTTTTTGTATTATAATTAGCCAAATTTGCTCCAATCTATGGATATAGATTAAGGAATATGTATGTTATTTACAAATTAATTATATTAAAATGTAAAAACGAAAGGTATGATCTATCTATCATAAGCTCTAATACTAAAGTGTCCTTTAGGTCCATCTGGTCCTAAATCAATCATATTGTACGCCTTTTTAAGACTATCTGTTTTAGCAGTATCTTCACGTGCTTTAAATAGTTCATAAGTTTTTAGAGGATTTATATCAGTATGTAGATGTCCCATCCAGTATCTACTGCTGGATTTATATTCTTTCATAGCTTTTAAAGTTAAGGGGCCTAACTGACCATCTAATTCTAAGACCTCTTCTCCGTACAAGTATTTATTAAAAGAGTCTTGAAGATGCTTAACACTATGCTCACTCATCATCTTTTCAGGATCACTTAGTATATCTTCTATCTTAAACTGAATCTTAGCAATTTGTTTAGTTTCCTTGGGGTCTCTATATGCCATTAGTATACCTTATCTCCATCTGTATCTCTTTGGCCATCAGAATCATTTAATGCAGCCGATGGTATTCCAGAACCTCTTGGTTTAGATGGTGTAGGGAGTACTTCATAATCGTTACCTTCTAGCATAGATCCTGAAGGCATAGTAGGTGTATCAAAGTCTGGAATTGCTCCCTCAGGAAATCTTGGAAGTCCTAAATCACTTCGCTCATCTCTTTCAAGGGTTGCGTTCTCTTTAGCTATTTCCATCTCCCTCATAACCCTCTTATCTTCAATCGATTTTTGTTCCTTATACTCTCCAAATGCAGACTCTGGACCTACCTCAAAAAGATGTTGACTTTCCTGAGGAACTACTCCTCCAGACTTAAATGTATATTCTTGCATCGCTTCTAAACTCTTAGGTCCAAAAATTCCATCAGGTTTAGCACCTATAGTCTCCTGAAGTTTCATAACAGATTCTTTATCCCTTGGATTAAAAGATTCAATGAGAGCCTCAAATATCTTTTTACCAGACCTCGCTTCTGCCATTCCTTCTACTACTGCAGAATCCTTTGTAATTCTAGGATCTCTTAAGTCTTCTTTTAATTGGTCACGGTATTTCGAGACTTCAGTTGCTCCTCGCTCCAGTATCGAAGGTCCAACTCCAGTATTATCTGAAACATATCCAAAAACTTTTTCTAAAAAATTATCGTTATCTGATGTGTCAGGATCCACTTCCACTGATCTTCTTTCTTTACTTAGTTCCATCGCTTATCTCCTTAGGCCTTTTTGCCTCTTCAATTTTTTCATCTGTAAAACCTTGGAATAATGCTCCTGTTAACTGTGTAACTTGAGTCTTATTCTTTTCCTCAAGATCCATTATATCTGATAGCTTAAATAGAGCCTTTAGTCTCGTATCTGCCTTTTCTGCAGTCTCAGCTTCAGTCTTTATTCCACCAATGACGTAAGTTTCATCTACGCCTAATTCTTCCATAACAGGCTTTAACTCTTCTTTCATATATGTCCTAACCCTTGTAGTTTTAACTAATTGTCCTGCACGTACATTTGCATAGTGCGGGTCATTCGTTGGAAATGCCCTTAGATACGCTGTACGTGCACTCATACCTGAAGCCAGATATTGGACAAATAACTCTTCTCTAGTAGATAACTTGTCTCTATCTTCAATCCTTTGATCCCTATCGATGTTTCCACCAATACTATATATATTAACCCTTCTAGATGCATCCATCTGCACATTCTTAGATACTATAAAAGTACCTGTACATGTACCTATATAAGAGACTTGACGAACCTTTCCTTTAGGTTTCATCATAGTCCCTTTCCTTAATATCTGTAAAACACAACTATCATCAGTCTTTACCCAATCACTTATATGACCATCCCTCCAGTCCTCTAGATAGATTATATCTAAAGGCACTTCCTCGACAGAATCAAATACAGTGTGATTTACACTATTAACCCTATAATGTCTCATATTTAAACTCCGAACCCCGCCAGGGGTTTGGGTACTCTAACTAAGAGCGATCTCATCTGAATCCATTTTTCGCATACATTCTTGCATCTCGCTTGGTATTTCATGCTCTTCATTATCTATAACTAGCTTGCATACATCTTCATCTGAAAATTGCTCTGATAAATGTAATATCTCCTGAGTGTCGGAATCATAGTAAATTTTTAGTATATATTTTTTAACCAAGATTTCCCCTTTTAGATACACGTAGCCCTGAGGGTTATTATCAACTTTAATTTCTAAATTTCCTCTAAGACCAGTAATTTCTCCCATATCTTTAGATTTATATTAGAATCATTTTTATTGGCTGTAGGGGACAAACTTTAACCTTTATATAAGGTAGCAACCCAACGTCTGATCCATTTCACCTCTGCCAAAGTCACATGGACGATATCCTTTCGAATGCCAATAGGCTAATATAATAAGATGTAATACAATTTTACAAGAGGTTTCAAAAATTGTGTAATTTTAATGTGTGGGGTTATACCCTGATGGTACCCCTTATCAGGGGTTTTTAACTAACGTTTTTACGTTATTTTTGAATTGATATTATATGTTGTATTTGAAACTAAACTAGGAGAAATAAAATGTTTGAACGTAATAAGGATGTAGAAGTGCCAGTTACAGATGAAGGTCAGCAAGTAAAGACTCGATACGATGAGTTGTTAAGCTCACCAATGAGGTCAGAGTTTGTAGAGCTCAAGGAAGAGTACAAGCTTTGTCGTAAAGGTGCGAGAACTGTTCAGATGCGTAAGATTATTATGCAAGCCTACTTGTCTGATTTGCAGGATATAGCATGTGATGCACAGGCTGAGAAGGATTGGGATCTGCTTGGAGAATTGAATACTATCATAGACTCTTTGAGGACTAGAACGTCGTCAGGATTTAAGAATAGAGGGTATTAATTCATAGTGAGTCTTGGGTATAGACTATAACTATACCCAATTTACTTAGTATCTTTGTTTGAAATTACTACGGAGACGGGATAATGAACTTTTTGAGACATACGTTGAGTCTAACACACACACCCACACACTAAGTATATATACCAACTTATACCAAACTATACATAAGTTATTGCGAGTGCTAATTAAACCAGAAAAGGAGAAGATATGATAGAAGTAAAGGAATGTCCTACTTGTAAGAGTTTAGCAACATTTACATACTCATCATCAAAGGTAGTTATTGACTGTGATTGTGGTGTTATTACAACAGATATAATGATAGAAGAAGACCTGCATTATGTAGTATATGAAAGATTCATGTCTCAATATAGAGTTATTGATGGTAGATCTATATTTAAGAATCTAAGGGAGGAACTATGATAGTACTAGGTCATGGTGAACCTTGTCCATTTTGTAGTGGTAAGGATGAATTTATAAATAGTCCAGATAATGATTTTCTAAATCATCTTATTAAGAAACATCCTGATGCTATAGATACACATATATTTGGAGAGGAGAATATAATATGATAACAATATTTAGTGTGTTTGCAATACTATTTATAGTGTTGTGTGTAATGATAGCAAGTGATTCTGCACGTCAAATATCTAAGGTACATCCTGATAGTTATAAAGGTTCATACTATGAGATAAGTAATAGGAGGGACAAGTGATGGCAATAGAAATACTTTTATCAGTAATAATAATGTTAGGATTGTTGATTTATATTATGATTGAGAAGTATCGTAAACAATTAAAGAGAGCTAATGGTTGGAAGGCAGACTATATTGTTTGTAAGCAATTATTAGATGAGAGGAATAGTAAATTTAAAACATTGCAGCGATATTGTGAAGAAAATTGTGATTAAATAGAAGTACAAGATTCACGTGATAATACCAGTGGTGACTGAATAATATGCCTTCCAAGGTATATAAAGTAATCCTGAGGTGCTATGGTGGCGCAACATGACGAGCGAGTGCTTGATTGTTAAGAAGGTAACTCTTCTCGATGGAGGTAGTGTAGATAAAAATAACAATAACCTTGTAATTTGGACTACATTTGAGGGTACACAAGAATCCCTCTCACATTAACGGTATTTTACAATTTAAGGAGATATATTGTGGAAGACATACATGTAAAAGAAAGAGAGATGCGAGAAAAATTGTTGAGAGTTTTATATAGTAATGGTAAAGAGTTAGGTTTTAAAAGATTTAATGTTCAATGGTCTAGAGTAAAAGATTTAACTATTAATGAATTTTGCGATTCAAATATAGGGCTTAGAGCTGTTGGACATAATGCTTGGAGATCTGGAATGGATCAGATATGTAAAGATGGTTATTATAATAGAAGGTACAATTACCCAGAAAGGAGAAAGAATGTCAAATAAATATTTAGAGAATAGAGCAGAGATGAAGGAAGGATATGTAAATCCTGAAACAGGTGAAAGAGGTAAAGCATATGAAGAACCTGATCATGTAGTTAAAGCTTTTACAAATTGCAAGACTAAAGTAAGACATGCTGTGTCTAAGGTAATTATTGAAGGAAATGCTTCTGATAGTATCGTAAAAGAAATATTAGATTGGATGGGAGAAGCTAAACCTGAAGTTATTTATAAAGTAGGCAAATAATGAGTGATATATATAAAATATCTCAAGCATTGGAAGATATGCGTAATCATTATGGTTTAAAGAAGATAAAGCATGTTACATTAAATATGGAAGATATAGATGATGTACATATTACATTTGTTTCTAATGTTCCTGCTCAATTAAAGGAGAGCAAGAGTAAGACAGACCAAATAAAATATAAATTAAGCTTGTCTATAATGATAGATGCCATATATCCAGAAGAATAATCAAATTGGGAGAAGTTTGGTTATTATAAGGGTCACATAGCCCTTCTCTTTAAACCTTGGTTGGCTTCTCCCATATAATTAGGGGAATAGCTACTCACCTAGCAACGTACAGGACTCTCCCTGAGTTCTCACACTCGAATATTCCCCTATAATTTTTATACAAACTTATGACCAACCGTCAAAATCGTCGGGTAAGGTCTAATGTACCTGGTATTTAGGTGATTACTGAATGACTCTTAATAACACAAGTATACTATGTAGGTACGGGGACGACACGATAGATCACTCATCGAGTCCACGAAATAACTGTGGTTCGTCCCAAAGAATTCAATTAATTAAATAGGAGAAAGAATAATGTCAAAATTATTAGAGAATGAAGTTACTGCTAAGATAGTAGAGACTAAGTCAATGAAAGCAACAATAACTATTCAAAAGATATTAGATATCATATGTGAGAAATGGAGTAGTTGTTTAGATGGTTACTATATATATAATGAAGAGCCAGTATTGTCTAGTGATAACTATTCAGATACTAGTGTTACGGTAAATCTATATAATTCAGATAGAGTTAAGATAGATAATATAATAGATGATGTTACTATGTTATTTGAAGAAGAGTTAGAAGATTTTGTTAAAAAAGAGCAAAATAGACATGATGATACTATAGCTACATTTAAAAAAGTTAAAGAAACCAAACTTTCAGAAGAAGGTGAAAATGGTAGCTTATAATGAGTAATAAAGAAGAGCTTCGCATTTTGTGGGGATTGGTGAGAAAAATTAACAATACACTATTCGGCTATAAGCCAAGGGGAAAAGATGTCAAAAAAAGAAAAAGTAGATCTAAGCGATCCAAAGCAAAGAAATAAGTATTGGACTGAGTATGCTAGTGAGCATTTATTAGGGAGAAAGATTACTAGAGTGGAATATCTCAGTGATGCTGAAGCTAATGACTCAATGTGGTACTCTAAGCCAGTAGTATTTCAACTAGATAATGGTGATTGGGTATATCCTATGAGAGATGACGAGGGTAATGATGGTGGAGCATTAGTTGTTGGTGAAATAACATTACCTGTATTAAGTGTAGGAGATGAAGCATGAGTAAAGAAATAATAAAAATTAATAAACGATTAGACAGGCTTGAAGAGTGCTTAAATGTTGTTGTTGATTTAATTTATAGCCATGCTAGATACTTAGAGCAACAAGAACAATCTCAGCGTATTGAGTTTGCTAAAGGAATGACTGAAGAAATGTATGAAGAACAAACAGGCTTAGATGTGATAACAGGGGAGAAAATTGATGAACACGGATAGAAACGCTAGTTTTAAAAAGTTAAAGATAGAGTATAGGACAGAAATTCCTGATGATTTATTCCATAATTACTGTATGAAATATAGAGTAGATAGGAACACAGGTATTAAACAGTTAAAAGAAGCTGCTATTCAGGCTGCTGAAGTTGAAATCAATAATCAATTAACGGAGGTTCGAGATGAAGCATTCCAAAGATTTGTTGAAAAAGAAATTCTCAATAACGGGTGACGATCTAATAGATGGTGAACCAGAAAATTGTCAATACTGTGCTGTAGCGTTAGCTGTAGCTAGAGATTTAATTACTGATTTACCTAATGCAGAGAACCTAATTCCTAATGTAGATGGTGATGGAAATTATTATATCCAAGAAAAAATTGAAGATAATGATGGATATTATACACATCAAGATAGATATTGGATAGATATGAAAGATTCAGATTCACATGAATTACTAGATTTTATATCTTGGTTTGATGTATCAGCTAATAGTGGTAATAAAGAAGTTGCTAAAGACTTTCAAGAGCATGTAGTAAGGTATGATAAAAGACCTTGGGAAATAGAGTGTAAACTAGTGGAGGTAGACAATGAAAGATATAGTACTTAAAAAAGATTGTGCGTTAACAAGATTACTTATTCAGAGAATAGAAGAAAGTGATCGATTGCTGGAAACCTTAAGATCTTGGGAAGAAGTAGATTATCTAGATTTAATACCTAGTTATCAAGATAATAGAGATTTAAGAAATGAGAAATCTAGAGCTGTCCTTGATAAAGAGCAATATAATCTTACTATAAATAGTTTAAGAGATGAGATTGCTACATTTCGACAGGCATTAAATCTTCCTTTGATGAAGGAGCTTAACGATTATGACAAATGGGAAGATGTACCTGATGAAGATTTATGGCAGGATGGAGAATTAGGAGCTAAAGAAGTTGGTGAAATAATTTTCCAAAGAGTTGTAAATACAGGTGATTGGAAATTAATGAGGAGGAAAGATGAGTCCTGAAGAAGATTCTAGGTTTGAAAAAGATGCACTATTGCATAAACTTCAAGATGAAGTAGATAAATTCTATAAAGATAATATTGTTATTCCATTATACTGGAGAGAACAAAATGGTAGAAAAATCTATGATCTTGAATACATGCAAGAGTTATTCAATGTAAGAACAAAACAATTACAAGAAGAGCATTCTGAAGAAGAGTGTTATGCTTGTGCAACAGCAAGACATACTTGTGAACACGATTTCTATAACTTAAAAGGAGAAGAGAAATGAATACAAATGTAATAACTATAGAAAAGAATATTCCAATACCTGCTATACTTCATCCAAGAGGAAGTGCAGAAAAATACAACTTCATTAAGGATATGGAGATAAATGATAGTTTTAAAATTAATGGAGCTACTCCAGACTTTAGTCCTGTAGGTGTAAGAGCACATGTATATGGATTAAATTCTAATACAGACCGTAGTTACACTATTAGAACTGTAAGTGGACATTCTTCAAAACCAAATGCAATAAGAGTATGGAGGGTAAGATAATGCAAGAATTAAAATACATAGACATAGGTCCTAAAGAAACTTGGCCTAAATCAGCATATAGTTCTGAAGGTGATAAAGATGAAGCTGGTGAACATGGTAATTGGTATGACTATCTTAATATATCTAGACAAAATACAGCTCTTAGTAGTATGAAAAAATTAAGAACTCAATGTCTTAGAAAGGGTACTGATATTAAGAGAATAGTTATAGAATATGCTGGTTACGGAGATTCTGGTGATGAGTTTTATGCTATAGTTGATAATGATAATAAGTATGAATGGGGTGGATTTCCTGGTAATGATGAAGGTGATTGTCCTGAACTAAAGAAAGTATTGGGAGATAAAGGTGAAGAT
>TARA_R110000824_G_scaffold12407_3_pt1 | contig 14194 bp, 24 predicted proteins | sample TARA_R110000824 | Tara Oceans TARA_R110000824 (sample SAMEA4397747) | marine metagenome | biome: Polar Biome; feature: [MES] marine water layer (ENVO:01000295) within the mesopelagic zone...; material: water (ENVO:00002006), including particulate matter (ENVO:01000060) such as...... | reverse complement strand
TTTAGATTATAAACAACAAAAACAATAGAAAAAATGGCACAACAACCCGAAATGAAAGGTCCAAACATCGACCTTACAAACACAACAGCAATCACATCTTCAACAGGTGGTAAAGTATTCTCAGAAGGTGTAATCCTTCGTAAAATCTCTAAATTTGTAGCAGGCACAGCAGAAGATGCAATTATGCCTATTCCAGTATTTTATGACGTAATTACTGGTGAAGTAATGGTTGATATGATACCTAAAGAATTAAGAGATGAGTTTACAGAAGAACCAGCCCAATAAAATCGGTGAAAACAGGTAAGAAAGATATAAAAACGTTGTTTGAGTGGCTTGATGAAATCATGCTACATAAATCATCTCCCGAAGAAATTTCAAAAGAATCATGGGAACGGTGGAACTCTTACATGATACATAGATATGTATCGATGAATATACATTACATTGATATTGTAAATTATGTTCAAAAGATAAACCCACAAAACAAACAACAAATTTATTCAATCTACCGAGAAATGATCCCAAAAAAGAAACTCTGGCTTAAGTACATAAAAAATCAAAATAAAAATAAAAACTATAAAGAAATAGCAGAATACGTTGCTGAATATTATGAATGCTCTTTAGGAGAAGCAGATCATTATATTGATATTCTTGGTGGGAGTGTAAGAGATATTTTATGGAGTATGGGTTTAGATGAAAAAGAAACTGAAAAATTAATTAAAAAAATAAAGTTATGAGTAAATTGAGAGACATGCTTTTCACCTCAGCACACGCCGATAGAGCAAAAGCACTATTAACCTTAGAGTTACTAGAAAAAAATCCTGCAGGTATTGGTGATCATTCAACAGATGATTTTTATAAAAATGCTGAAGAAGCCCTGACTATGTTAGTAGAAGCAGATGATAGATTAGAAGCTATTGAGAAATATTTAGAAATCAAAAAACAAGTTATATAAAATGTGGAATAAAACATCAACTCATCCTGAATTAACAGGCGAAAATCAAACCGTAGTTAAAGATTCAACTACCCCCCAAGAATATAAAAGAGGGGAATATATCGAAAGTAAAGCAACTTATGATGAAATTATAGGTTCTACAATTAATGACTTTGAAAATACATATCCTGAACTAGCAAAAGAATTTAGACAAATTCAAAAGGAACAGTATAATTTATTTGCTGGGAAAATGTTAGATTATGGATTAGGTAATATTGCTTTAGGGTCTAATCTGGCAGAAGATGAAGATATACAACTCTCGTTGACTGGTGTTTGGTTGCGCTGTAATGACAAGATAAACCGCCTAAAGAACATGTTAAAACGCAAAGGCAAGAGCTATGTTAGTGATGAGCCTATGATTGATAGTTTTATCGATATATCTAATTATGGAATTATAGCTCAGCTAGTAATGAGAGGAAAATGGAAGAAATAATATGGAACCCCAAAACCGTAGAATTATTGATGAAAAGTACCACTACCTAAGAAGTGTTACTTCAGATATAAATGAATTTTTTCCAACAATAGTAAAGTATACTCGTGAGTGTGATTCTGTCCTAGAATTAGGAGTTAGGTGGGTTACAGGTACTTGGGCTTTTCTTTATGGTTTAAGGGAAGAAAATAAAGGTTACCATTTACCTAAAACTTATTTAGGGGTGGACATTGAAGAACCTTCAATATTTGGGGCTGATTTAGATATTGTAAAGTCGGGAGCTAAAGAAAGAAAAATTGATTTTAATTTTAGAATAGCTGATGATTTAGATCCAAGTTTTTATAACTCCATTCCAAATTTCGATTTGATATTTGTTGATACTGCCCACGACTACAACCAAGTAAAACAAGAATTAGAAATATACCATAGAAAATGTAACAAATATATTATGTTACACGATACTATTTCTTTTAGACATGGTGGTTGGGAAGGTGATACAAAAGGAATTTGGCTTGCCATAACAGAGTTCGTATATTCACACCCGGAATGGGAGATATGGGAAACAAATCCAACTTTTCCCGGGATGACAGTTTTAAAAAAAAAATAAGTTTTGAGTAAAAAGAAAAAGTTACCACAAATTGTAAAAGAAATACAAAACAACCCTCCCGAACCCGTTAATTTCGCTTTCGAGAAAAATGTTTCATATTCTCAACTATCAATGTATACTCAATGTCCTAAAAAGTGGGCATTAAATTATAGAGATGGACATAAAGTTCAGGAGCAAAGTATTCATATGACATTTGGATCAGCATTACATGAAACACTACAAATGTATTTAGATGTAATGTATAATAAAAGTGGTGCTGAAGCTGATCGTATTGATTTAGAGGAGGATTTTGAAGAACGTTTGAGAGATTGTTATGCTGATGCTTATAAAAAAAATAAGAAAGAACATTTTAGCACCCCTAAACAAATACGAGAATTTTATAATGATGGGGTTGAAATAATTTCATATCTTAAAAAGAATAGAAGTAAGTATTTTTCTAAAAGAGGATGGTCACTTGTAGGTTGTGAAATACCTATTGTTTTAGCTCCAAGTATACGTTTACCTCGCGTAAAGTATATGGGGTTTCTCGATGTTGTACTATATCATGAGGATACCGATAAATTTGTTATCATAGATATTAAAACTTCTACTAGGGGTTGGAATGATAAAGCAAAAAAGGATAAATCAAAACAACACCAATTAGTTTTATACAAGAAGTTTTTTGCTGAACAGTATAATATTCCTATAGATAACATTGAAATTGAATTTTTTATTGTTAAACGTAAAATATGGGAATCCGATGATTTTGTAATTAAACGTGTTCAACAATTCAGACCACCTTCAGGTAAAACTTCAGTTAATAGAGCAACTAAATCACTACAAGATTTTCTAGAAAACTGTTTTACTAGGGATGGGTTTAATTCTAAAAATATGCCTGAAATTATTAATGATAATTGTAAGTGGTGTTCTTTTTATAAAACTCATTTATGTTCCGCGACTGTTGAATAATACTAATATATGTATATAAAATAAATTAATAATAAAAATTATGGATAAAAATAAACAAACACTAACCAGTGTAAAAGTAAAAGCAGAGCTATTTGATGAATTTAAAGTTTCGTGTGTGCGACATAAATTTTCATTTCAAAAACTTGCAGATAGAGCAATTCATATGTACCTTACAGATGATGATTTTAGAAAATCAGTACATTCACACAACAATTTAGATTTAAAATAAGTTTTTTATGAAAGAAGGTTATATCCCACAAAATCAAAGGAAAAAAATACTTTTGATAACAGATGACATCCGTTTACCCTCTGGAGTTGGGGGTGTTGGTAAAGATATTATAATTAATACTTGCCACCATTACAATTGGGTAAATATAGGAGGAGCAATGAAACACCCAGATGCTGGTAAACGTTTTGATTTAAGTCAAGATACTAACAAAGAAACTGGAATTAAAGATTCTTCTGTTTTAATATACCCCACTAGTGGTTATGGTGACCCAGCTTTACTTAGAAACATACTAAGCATTGAAAAACCAGATGCTATAATGTTAATTACGGATCCTAGATACTTTGAATGGTTATTTCAAATTGAAAATGAAATTCGTAAAACAACTCCTATTATTTATCTTAATATTTGGGATAATTACCCTGCACCTTCATATAACAAAGAATTTTATGAATCCTGTGATGCATTATTAGGTATTTCTAAACAAACAACTAATATTAACAAGTTAGTTTTAAGAGAAAAAGCAGATGGTAAAGTAATTGATTATATACCTCATGGAGTTAGTTCTAAATATTATTTCCCAATTAAAAAGGATAATAGTGAATTAGTTGAATTTAGAAATCAATTATTAGGTGGGAAAGAAAAAGAATTTGTTTTATTATTTAATTCTAGAAATATTAGACGTAAGTCTATTCCGGATACAATGTTTGCTTGGAAATGTTTTATTGATAAACTATCAAAAGAAGAAGCAGATAAATGTGCCTTAGTTTTACACACTCAACCTATAGATGATAATGGTACAGATCTATTAGCAGTTAAAGACTATTTATTTGGTAGTGATTATGAAGATATAATTTTTTCAACAAGTCGATTACCAATTAACCATATGAATTTACTATATAATAGTAGTGATGCTCAGATTTTATTATCTTCTAATGAAGGGTGGGGATTATCATTAACTGAAGCTTTATTAGTAGGTAATCCTATTATAGCTAATGTAACGGGTGGTATGCAAGACCAATTACGATTTGAGGATGAGAATGGAAAGTGGTTCACCCCAGATGAAAATATACCTTCTAACCATACAGGTAAGTATAAAAAATGTGGTAAATGGGCATTCCCAGTTTTCCCTACTAACAGATCTATACAAGGATCTCCTAGAACCCCATATATTTGGGATGATAGATGTAGTGCTGAAGATGCAGCTGAACAGATTATGAAACTATACCTTATGCCTAAAGATAAACGGCAAGCATGTGGTAAAGAAGGATTTGAATGGGCAACTGGAAACGAAGCTGGGTTTACAGCTAATATTATGGGAGATAGAGTTATTAATAGTGTAGATACTTTATTCTCAACCTGGAAACCTCGTAATAGATATGAGATATTCAACCCAGAAGAATTTACACCAGACGTTTTAAATCATAAATTAGTATACTAATGAATAAATCAACATTTTATATATCAGCTCCTTTTGACACATATTCAGGATATGGAGCACGTAGTCGTGATGTTATTAAATCTATCATTAAAAGTGATAAATATAATGTAAAATTACTCTCACAAAGATGGGGAAACACCCCTTGGGAATTTATTAAAGATCATAAAGAAGAATGGGGGTTCTTGCTAGACTATCTCCACCACCCAAATGATGATAAAGTTCAACCTGATATTTGGATGCAGATAACAGTACCTAATGAATTCAACCCTGTTGGGAAGTATAATATTGGTATGACTGCTGGAATGGAAACTACAATAGTAGATGCTACTTGGGTAGAAGGAATTAACAGAATGGATATTAATTTTGTTTCTTCAAACCACTCAAAACAATCATTTTTAAATTCTAGATTTCAAAAACAAGAACATGGAAAAGTAGTAGGTACTGTTGAAGTACAAAAACCTATTGAAGTATTATTTGAAGGAGCTAATTTAAATATCTATAAACCTATCAAATCAACATTTGATTTAAGTTCAATACCCGAGTCTTTCTGTTATTTATTTGTAGGACATTGGATGCAAGGAGGATTAGGTGAAGATAGAAAAAATGTAGGTTATACTATTAAATCTTTTTTAGAAACATTTAAGAATACTCCAAACCCACCAGCACTTGTTATGAAAGTGTCAGGATCAGGAGCATCATATATAGATAAAAAACAACTCTTAAAACGTTACTACCAGATTAGAAAAACTGTAAAAGGTAAAAATTTACCTAATGTTTATATGATTCATGGTGAACTTTCAAATACTGAAATGAATGAATTGTATAATCATTCTAAGGTAAAAGCTATGGTTAGTTTGACTAAAGGAGAAGGTTTTGGTCGTCCACTACTTGAATTTAGTCTATCTCAAAAACCAATTATGGTTAGTGGGTGGAGTGGTCATATGGATTTTATTAATCCTGAATTTAGTCTAGTACTTAATGGAAATTTAAAAAATGTAGATAGAAGTGCTGTTGTTCCTAATATGATACTCCCAGAAAGTCAGTGGTTTTCACCCAACCCATCAGATGTAGGTAATGGTTTTAAAAGCATATTTAAAAATTACAAAAAACATTTAGTAACTGCCAAACGCCAAGCTCATTACTCTAAAACTAATTTTAGTTGGAGTGCAATGGATGAATTATTATCTTCACATTTAGATAAAAATATTCCCAAATTTGCAAAGCAAGTAACTTTAAACCTACCAAATTTAAATACTAATAAGTTAGAATTACCAAAACTAAAAAAATAATGGATAAATTAATAATATGTAAAAAATGTGGAAGTGATGCTTGTTACTCCCAGGAAGTAAATGAATCAATTACTAATTACCAATGTATGGGATGTGGATTTATTTCAAATTCACTAATGATAAAAGATTCTGATTTTTTGAAAGAACAATCAGAGAGACTTCCAGAACTTTATAAAGATTTATTTTATGAAGATAAAGAAGGGGGAATTTGGATGCCCTCAACAGTAAATCTTCCTAATTTAGGAATGGTATTTGCTAACGGCCCAAGTAAAGATGACTGGTATTGGTCAGCTGTAAAATCAGTCCCGGTTATTAGTGATGAGGATAAAGAAAAGTATAAGAAAAAAGATGGTACACCTTATGAACATAGAATGGATATGGAAAATCTAAAAAATTACCCTGAACGTGATTATATGGGGGCTCTTGAGTATATTGGTGTACTAGAAAGAGATTAATGGAATTAGATAAATTAATTGCTAATTTAGAGTACCTCCATAGTAGGGGTGCTTTAACTATAAAGTTAGTTTTTTGTGAAGATAATATTGAAGTAAAAAAGTTATTAGATGAAATTAAGTTACGCTATCCCCGTAAAGGATGAATTATTAGAAATTACTAAATTATTAAATTTTCTTATTAAAAATAAGGATGATGAAGATGAAATAGTTATTCTATTTGACTCTGAAAATGGGTCAAAAGGTGTTGAAGATTATTTAAGAGCTAAATCTGTAAATGCTCCTAAATTTGCATGGCACTCTTACAAATTTGATGGTCATTTTGCTAATATGAAGAATCATTTAACTTCTTTATGTAGTGGGGATTGGATTGTTCAATTAGATGCGGATGAAATGATAGGTGATCAATTTATCCCTTGGGTTAAAGGTTCAATTGAAGCTAACCCTGAAGTTCATGCTTTTTATGTTCCACGAATTAATACTGTAGAAGGATTAACTAATGAACACATCCAAAAATGGAAGTGGAATGTAAATGAAAAGGGGTGGGTTAACTTCCCGGATTTACAACAAAGAATATATGTTAATAGTGGTGTTGTAAAATGGAAGAATAAAGTTCATGAAGTGTTGGAGGGTAATGATTTTTTTGGTATATTTCCAAATCATGAAGAAATTTGTATCCTTCATCATAAAGATGTAAAACGTCAAGAAAAACAAAACAATTATTACGATACACTTTGAAAATAGCATTCCATAGTAATCAATTAGGTATTAGGGGTACTGAAGTAGCTTTATATGACTATGCCTTAGGTAATAGAGATATTTTAGGCAATGAGTCTATTATTATTTCAGATGCTAATGCAGATTTAACGTCATTAGACAAATTCAAAACACAGTTTCCTGTATATCTTTATAATGACTTTAGTGAAGTAGAACCAATTATCCATAATGAAGATATTGATGCCGTTTATTGGATTAAGGCAGGATTTCAAGATGGTAAATTAGTTAGTAATGCTAAAAACCTAGTTCATTCAGTATTCAAACATAATGAACCTCATGGTGATAGTTATGCTTATGTTTCAGAATGGCTATCAGGTGAAATGTCAAATGGTGAATTACCATTTGTACCCCATATGGTAAATTTACCCAAACATGATTTAAATTATATAGATGCTTTTGGGTTAAAAAGTAAAACTATTATAGGTTGGTATGGAGGTGATAATTTTGAATTATCATTTGCTAAACAAGCAGTAATTGATGTGGCTAAAAAACGAGATGATATTATATTTTTATTTATGAATTGTACTCCATTTTCTAATGAATCCAATATTCATTTTATAAATGGTACACATGATTTAAATGAAAAAGTAGCATTTATTAATACGTGTAACGCTATGATCCATTCACGTGAACGAGGCGAAACATTTGGTTTAACAGTTGCTGAATTTTCAACTTTTGAAAAACCTATTATAACATACTTTAAATCACCTGAAAGAAACCATATTAACATTTTAGGAGATGATGGGATTTATTACTCTAATTATGATGAACTATATGAAATTCTAATAGATATAGATTCAACAATTAAAGGACGCAATTGTTACACGGATTTCACACCAGAAAAAGTTATGAATAAATTTAAAGAAGTATTTTTAGATGCCTAGTATTGCTTTTATTTTTGCCCATAGAGAAACAGATAAGTGGAATACCCCATTAGCTGTAGTTGAAGAGTTCAAATCACGAGGTTGGGATACTTCCATTTATAGCCTGTTTGATTCTAACGATAATTACGTGGATGATAACGTATATGAATTACTTAAAACCACTCCTGATGTGGTTATGCATATGGATTGGGGCCGTCATTTATCTCCAGTATTATCTAAATTAAGAAGTACTGGTGCTTATTGTATAATGGAAGCTGGGGATGATCCTCAAAATTTTGAACGTAATTCTATTAAAGGGCCTTGGTTTGATTTAATTTTATCACCGGACATTAGAGCAGTTAAAAAATATAAAGAATTAGGCTATAACGCTGAATGGTGGACTCATTTTGCTGATACAAGAATATATCAGGAAATGGATGTTGAAGAAAAATATATTGCTGTATCCTCTCGTGGTATGGGTAGTAGCCAAATATTAGATACCTTAGCAGACCATTATGGGGGAGATATTATTAACCAAAGTGGATGGGAAGGTAAAGAACATACAGAATTCCTTAACTCAGGAAAAATAGTTATACAACATTCTAGATGGGGAGAAATTACTCGTAGAATATTTGAAGGAATGGCTTGTGGCAAGCTAGTAATTACAGATAGATTAAATGAAGAGGTAGAATTAGATAGTTTGTTTATTGATGGGGAAAATATTATATTATATGATGATATTCAAGACTGCGCCGAAAAGATAGCTTATTATAATAATAACCCTATGGAGCGAAATGAGATTGCTTGGAATGGATATCAAAAAGTTTTAAATAACCACACTCAAATACAACGAGTAGATTTAATTATACAACAATGGAAAAATTACCAATATCAATAGGAATCTTATCTTGGCATTCGGGTCAAACTCTAGTTAATACCTTATATTCATACCATATTAGTGGATTACTGGACATGGTGGAAGATGTTACTATTTTCTTCCAAGAAACTACAGATGAAGATAGAAAAATAGCATCCCACTATGCCATCCCATTTATTGAAAGTAAAGAAAATATTGGTATCGGTAAAGCACTTATTGAATTAGCTAAAAATGCTAAAACTGATAATATTCTATTTTTAGAACATGATTGGAAATTAATAGAAGATAGATTTACTACCCATAAACGACTTCATTCAGGGCTAAACTTAATAAATAACGGTTTCCATTTAGTAAAATATAGACATCGACAAGAACCTGGGGTACCTTTATTTTCACAACGTCCATATCAAGGAAATGAATTAAATCATTATGACAGTGAGATGGATTTAACATCTCCACACTTGTTAGAATCTATTCATTGGGTTCAAAATCCTGAAATAGATTTTGAAGGTAAAATCCAAAAACAAGGAGAGTATTTTACTACTACAAGTAGATGGGGGAATTGGTCCAATAACCCAGGATTATTTAATACTAAATTTTATATTGATACTGTAGAACCATTCGCGGGTGGTGGGATTGATTTAGAAGGTAAGATTGGTGGTTGGTGGGCTAGACAAGATTTTAAAGTAGCTCATGGTGAAGGATTATTTAAACATGAAGATTTAAAGAAATTTGGCTAATGAAAATATTATATGTAACAAATCATAATAAAATAGCAATGGCTAGTGGTGGGTTTGTTTCAGACTACCAAAATGATCTTGTATTTTATGGTTTAAGAGAATTATATGGGGATGATGTTGTTGATTCGACTCAAATAATTTCACTTTATAGAGAACATGAAGGTAAAATACCACCTGTACATTTATGGGGAGGTATGACTGCATTTTGGCTTATAGGAAATAATAATATTGATCGTACTAATATTGAAGAAAAAATAAAAGATAGATATTATGATTTAATAATTTATGGAGCTATTAAACGTTGTAAAGATTATTATGATATAGTTTCTAAATATTATCCTGATAATAAAGTAATTTTAATTGATGGTAATGATGAAACCGAATTAGACCCTTTATATAAAAAACATTTATATTTTAAACGTGAGTTAGTTGAAAATCATCCGAATTTATTACCAATTACATTTGGTATTCCTACTAGTAAATTAGCTACACCAAATAAAGATAAAACCCAACAATACGCAACATGCATCCCAGGACAACCTGAAACTTATATATTTAATAGTGAAGGGCCTTATTATAAAGATTATCAAAAATCTTATTATGGAGTTACAATGAAAAAAGCAGGTTGGGATTGTATGAGGCATTATGAAATATTAGGTAACTATTGTTTGCCTTATTTTGTGGGGTTAGAAGATTGCCCTAAAGATACACTATCTAATTTCCCAAAAGAACTATTATTAGAAGCAAGAGATTTAGCTTTTAATTTTGATGAGTCAAAATACTATAATATATTGGATGAAGTATTTGAACATACTAAAAATAACTTAACAACTAAAAATATAGCACAAAATATTATAAACCATGCATAGATTTGAGATTATAAATACATTTATTAAAAATCACAATTTTAAAAATTATTTAGAAATTGGTGTGTTTAGAGGACAAAACATTCGAGAAATAATTGCTGAACATAAGGATGGGGTTGACCCTACTACTGAATTGGGTAAATCAATCCCTGAAATTAATTACCCAATAACCTCAGATGGGTTTTTTGAATTAATTAAGGACCATAACATCAAATATGATATTATTTTTATTGATGGGCTTCACCATAGCAACCAAGTAGATAAAGACATAGAAAATGCTTTAAACCATTTAGTAGATAATGGTATTATTGTAATGCATGATTGTAACCCTGCTGAAGAAGAACAAACATTTGTACCACGCCAAACTGGTATTTGGCATGGGGATGTTTACAAATCCGCTCTACGTTTAAGGCAAAAATACCCCCACAAATTTATCACAGTTGATACTGATTGTGGGTGTGGTGTTATTTTTAATAATATAGAAGAGGATAATAAATGTAATATAGATGATTTAATTCAAGGTGAAAAATCTTGGGAATATTTTAATACAAACCGAAAACAATTATTAAACCTAATTTCAGTAGATGAATTTAAAGCAACTTATCAATAAATCAACCTATGGTACTATAGGTTATATTGCTAGTGAGGATGATCTTACTAGAATGGAACAATATCTATTATATAATTTAGAAGTATTAAAAGAATTTAAACATATTATAGTTGCTACTAATTATGGTGGAGATTTTAAAGAACAAAATTCATTAGTCTGGAATAAATATTTCCCCAATTGTACAATTATAGATTCCCCAGTCAATAGAGGTCATAATTTTGGCACTGCTGATTTGGATAATCTAATATTTGATTATTGTAAAGGTAATAATATTGAGTGGTTGTGTAAAGGGGCAAATGATGTTTTATTACAAACTAAGATATTTGATATTAAAATAAAAGAAGCAGATTTTTATTATATGAATGGTTTTTCATTTGAAACTGTATATCGTAATAAGTTTGATTTAGAAGAGTTAGATAAAAATCATTTCACACCTCAAACCAATTTTTATTTTATAAATGTTAATAAAACTGATTATTTAACTAATAAAGAATACTTAAGTGAAACTTATAGTTTTACAAAAACTATTCCTAACTATAATAATAAACCTTGGGAGTATATTCCTAATTGGTCATGTGAAGATCTTCTAGCTAAGTGTGTTCAAAGAAACAATATATCTAAGCATCACATACTTCATGGAGAGTTATATAAAAAATTATTTGATTTAATATCTACCAATAAAATAGGTGACCCATCCCATAAAAATATTATGATACAGGGAATATGTCACTTCCAATTTCCAAACCAATCTACTTTTGAGATAGATTTGGATGTTTAACATTTTTAAATTATCTTATATTTATCAGAAAACATAAACATATGAAAAAATATTTCTTTTACTCAAAAACAGACCCTAAACATGAAGCTATCTCATCAACGGTCTCTGATTCTAGACTATCAGCAGCCATACTTTTTTCTAAATTAAAACGTTTACCATTAAAAAATTTCTTATCTATTTTTACAGTGAATAGATAATGGATAGAAAAAATAACAAATTATTGAAATATCTTAAGGATATAGCAGGCCCTAATGTAAATATTACTGAATCTAAAAGTTCTAAATCTAAAAAAGAACAAAATCGTTTTTGTGAGATGGTAAAAATGTGGGATGAAACATGGCAAAGAAGTAATAAATTATATTCAGATACCGGGATTGATTTAAGTGATTATGATGCTTCATATTATAACATAATTGAAAATGCATTTTTATTACTTTACGGGGGAAAGGCAGAGTTAGTATTTTGGTGGATATATGAACGTTATAGTGAAGATGGAGAGATAGCTGTACTTGTAGATGAAAATGATGAAGAACATCTTCTAAAAACTCCATTACAGTTATATAAATTTATAAAAAAATTAAATAAAAATGATAAAATTTTGTAAAGGATGTAATGATGAAATACATCCTATGAGAATTAAAGCACTTCCAAATACATGGACATGCGTTGAATGTTCAAATGTTAATATGAAACGTTGTGTTACAGTATTAAAGGGAGACATTAATAAAGATGATACTTGGGTAGATATTGAACTAATAGATGGTGATTTAGAGGAATCTTACCATACTGATATTCAAGATTTTGAAAACGAAGAATAAAATAATATGCCATTAGCAAAACCATTAAGCAAAGAACAAATATTAGGAGCTATGTCCCAAACCCTATCAAACAGGGCTGCTGCTAGATGGTTAAATGTATCTTATATTCACTATAAAAAGTGGGCTAAAAATTATGATGCAACTGAAGAAGGATATGAAACTCTATTTGCCCAACATTTAAACCAATCTGGTAAAGGTATCCCTAAATTTTTAAGCAATTCTGGTAAAGAACCAGCTTTATTAGATATTATAGAAGGTAGAGTTGATGTGTCATCATTCAACCCTGAAAAAATTAAATATAGACTTGTAACTGAAGGTTATTTATTAGAAGAATGCTCTAATTGTAAGTTTAATGAACGAAGAGTATTAGATTATAAAATACCTCTTTTATTACATTTCAAAGATAAAAATAAAAAAAATTATAGAAAAGAAAATATTGAATTCCTTTGCTACAATCATTACTTCTTAACCGTTGGGGATATATTTAGTGATAAACAAGTACAAGGGATTGAAGATTATAAACCTGTAAATGAGGGGTTAGTTACTTGGGAGGTAGATGATTACCATTTAAAACGATTATCAGAATTAGGATTAGATATCCCAGACTCTGATGATTATGATATAGTAGCAAGATTATGAAAAAAACACCACTTTTAAAAAAACGTAAACGTCATGATAGTATTACTAAAGATTACGAATTAACTAAATCAAAACATCTTGAAAGATTAGCAACTAAAATGTTAGATGAACAGGATAAAATAGAAAAGTTACGAGGTAAAAAAATCAAGGATGACTTTTTAGACTTATTTTAATAATATTTAATTTAAAACCAACATACAGCATGGCACATATGATAACAGTTAATACACAAGAAGATTTTGAAGATATGATGAAAGATAACAACTTTGAAATTAGTTCAGCCATCACAAAAGTAATTTTAAAAAATCTTAAAGGTAAAAGGAAAAACATTCCAATATTAGCTATTAAAGTTTTAGAAGAACAAACAGTTTATGATATTACAGTACAAAGGGGTGATATGTTAGAAAGTTTAGAGAAAAATTTAGAAATCCATGCAGTAAATGAGGATTATGAGTCTTGTAGTAAAATACTTGAGGCTATTAATTATTTAAAGAAACCAAAATAAACTTGGATATTTGATTTAAGGTTCGTATATTTACATATACAAAATTTAAACATATGAGAAAAATTATATTTTTATCTACACTTCCATTATTCCTAAGCAGTGGTCATTCAAAAATTCAACCTAAACCTGAACCACCATTACTTAAAACCCCGGTTATTGAACAACCTATTATAAATCCACCACAACCCGTGGATGAATTAGTTAATGCATTAATATACGTGGAATCACGTGGTAATGACAGTGCTATTGGTGATGTACATCTTGAAACACCATCAATAGGAGCATTACAAATAAGACCTGTTATGGTTAGAGAAGTAAATCGTATTTTAAAAAT
>TARA_R110000824_G_scaffold11622_9_pt1 | contig 14195 bp, 13 predicted proteins | sample TARA_R110000824 | Tara Oceans TARA_R110000824 (sample SAMEA4397747) | marine metagenome | biome: Polar Biome; feature: [MES] marine water layer (ENVO:01000295) within the mesopelagic zone...; material: water (ENVO:00002006), including particulate matter (ENVO:01000060) such as...... | reverse complement strand
GTATTAGCGTTCACAGTCCTCGTTGGTTCTGCTTCGCGGATTTCCAGACCATTGAAGCCTCCGAACAAGACTGTGGTAAACCGATCTGCGCCCGCGTCTTCAATAACTCGCGTATAAGATCCTGTGCCGCGAACATAAGTCAAGGTGGGGCCCCTTACAGAGGTTGGGTCAACAGCCTCCGGTGTCGCTTGTCGCGAACCAGATACATAAACGTTGGCCCCCTGGCCTAGGGCGAGGGTGGCGCCAACTCCATCGGTAGCATCATACATCATATCGTCCAAAGTAAAGACAAAGGAGGGTTTAATATTGTCTGTAGCTGAAAACGAACTCGGGAAATCAGAGGTAAGACGACTCATCGGTTTGAGGTGGTCCATCACGCTTGGATTAAACCGGCTACTGCCAAAGGTCGTATCCACCCCGAAAAATACATTTTTAGGATCAACCGGGTTTCCTTGAGAAGCCGATTGGCGCAAGTATAATTTGGGGAAGGTGTATTTAATTTTACCATTACTAGAGCCGGAAATGAAGTCAGAAACAGTCTCTCCGAAATCGTCTAGACTTCCGGTGACCATGGTGTCGGGCGCCGCTTGGGTGTCCGTATCAGTAAAGGGTTTGTAAATCGGCACTCCAATCACGCCAAATGGCAAATATTGTGGATCGGTGTCACCCTTGTCCACTGCCGCATTCATTTCAACGCGGATGAAATCAGAGTTGTTGACATAATCGCCATACTCGCGGTACCGTCGGTCGGCCTCATTCCAAGTACGATATCTATTTCCGATTCGCCGGGCGATATAGTTTTCCGAATTAGGATTGAGGTTCAAATTATTAAATTGCTGTACATATTCTACTCTATTGTCGGTATCCGACATCTTGCGTAACGCCAAAGTAAAGCTACCATATTCAGCAAAATTACTAGGTGAGCGCTTAATGTCTTGTATACTGACCTTGAGATCGCGAGATGACCAGTCCCCTGAATTGCGGGCGACTACGCGGAACAATTTTTGCATATCCAGCGCGTTGAAGCTGCCTGTAGTGATACCTTGGGTCATGTCCTGTGAGATAAACCAGCCGCTATGTGCGTTTTGGTGATCTTTGCGTCGATCCGCTAAGTTTGCCGTGGAGCCGCTCTGGAGGGGCAGAATAACGCCCAATGTGGCGCCTGTAGTTCCCACCGAATCTTTAAGCGCGCCTTCGAAGGTCTCTCCAAGCCAATAGCGTGTAAACTGTCGACTAGACGAGTCGGTAATTTGATTATTGGTTAATGTCGGGTTTGTATTAAACACCTTGCGAATATATTGATCACTAGTGTCCGTGAAATCAAAGCTGCTATCCACGAGGGTTTCGTCCTCCGTGCGGATTCGTACTTTATAGCGTTGTGTTGCCAGACCGTCGACACTAAAACTCGTGCCCATAACTTCGTCGCCGGTACCGCATGAGGTGCCTGAGAGGCCGATAGCGCATGCCTGATCGAGATACCAAATGGCTGCCAGAGTACCCGTAACAGAGCTGGAGGCCGCAAGGTTTGTGGACGGGGTGTTGTTGGCGGTGTTTTGTGGATTGGTGTCAAGGTAGCTGCCGCCCTGCGATGCGCTGAGTGCCCAGGGGTTTCGGGATCCGGATGTCGCCAGGAGTAGCTTGAGAGTCGGCAATGAGTTCGTAATCAAGCTGCCGCTGTTCGCGGCTTTTATCACGATTGTGGGAAGTCCGACGTCGTGCGGCCCGCCTGGTCCGACCTCTCCGGAACTAGCGGAGCCGATGGAAAAGTATCCAGCATATCCCGAAGCCGATATCGCCAAATCCAGTGATCCAGTAATGTTTTTGTAAAGATTGCTGGAGCCAGTAGGGTTGGCTTGGCCATTGGCGCCCCCACTGCCAGTTGAGAACCATTCTGCTGTGAACGATTTCCCTTCCCCGCCGCCCGGGGCGGACTTTGCGCTGTCGCTAGCGGTAATGGTAAAGAGGGGGACAGTGTTGCTATTATAGTAAAGCGCGATGAATGACGTAGCGTCAAGGGTGTTTCCGAGTGCGGTGAGGTCGTTGCTAGCGCTTAGCACTATACTGGCGCTTCCCCATGTAATATCAGGAGCTGTCGTAATGAAGAGTCCGTAGGCTCCGCCGTTCGTGGCTTCGCTATCGGTGGGGTCGAGTTCTGTTGTCGACCAACCGGCGAGGCCTGCGGTTGTGGTGGCTGCCACATTGGCGCGGCCTCCTAGGCGTACGTATGTAATTGGAGAATTGTTGCGAAGCCATGCCTGTGCGGCGTATGCGGCGTACGTAGGGGCGATATAATTACCATAACGTGATACGTCCGAGCCGTTGCCTCCCGGTATTGGCATGCCGAATTCATTAACAAAATCAGCGAAATCATTAACTTGGGTGGGTCGTAGGATTGGACCTTTTTCAGATCTACCCACTATCACAGGGCCAATATCCCCGGGTAGCACATTACGTCCGGTGTTATCGATTTCATTTACAAAAATCCCCGGCGAAATAAACTTAAATTTATCAACAGACATTCGTTATTCTCCTTTTTCTTGTGGAAAAGTTTCTTTATTAATTAGTTGTTAGTCCCTGTAAAATCCTCTATTATCTATGTAATCTGGGATATCACCTAAAATAACGTGTTCACGGGGGATTTTAACTTCTACAGCATTCTGCCTTTTAACTACTTTTGGGCGATCCCCATTCGGCGACTCTCCAATCACATACCCCAAAACTTCGAAATTTAATTTTGCCTCATAGCTGCGCTCGCCGTCTCCCAAATCTGCAGCAGTGCTCGTAAAACCCAGATCTGCTTGGAGAAAGGTTTCGTAGCGATGGCCGTCGCGGTTAATCATAAACGCGTTTACATTCCCCCCTAGGGTAGCAAAGGGCGTCATCAACTCGTTCATTTGCTGTATATATTCAGTCTTAATCGTAACCGTATAATTGATGCTCAAATAGACCGGGATGGGCACCGAAATGGTTTCATAGATTACTTTTTTGTTCTTGCTCGGATAATACGGCTGTTGGTCCGGGGTGCGTGTAACGCTCGAATTTCCGGCTACGTCGTTCCATTTCTTAATATTGTCGGCAACGGCAAAATTGCGTGTTTTGTCAGGTACAATTTTTCGTGCCATGGTGATGCGGCCGCCGCGGGCGGGGTCAAAATAGTCCGTAGAAGCGCCCCAGTAGGCACCTTTTCGATTCAAGTCTTTATTAACAGACGTTCGTTCAATACTGGCAATCGGATAGATCAAAGTCCCGTCAAGGTCATATAGCTGTCGCTTGTCTTTGGACAGGAATGCTCGTTCGGGTGTCGCCCAAAGAATGGGCAGCTTCTTCCAGCCCTTGTTCGTCGTGGCTCGAAGATTCATCTTTTGGTCTAAAAAGTCATAAAACGCATAATCTATAGTCTCCATCGTCGAAGGCTCAAATTCTTCTACACTGATAATGTTATTGGCCTCGGGTACTCCCGTATAACCGTAATCCATGTCGTTGTCTTTATTATGAGGCATCGAATAATCCCTCCCGAGCCTTGAGACATTTGGCTTCAGCTTCGAATACACGGTCCCAGCCTGCCCAGCCTTGGCCGAAGAGCTGTTTCGCGTAGTCAATTGTTGTTATCTCAAACAGATCTTGGCCATAGAGAAGGAAATCGCCCTCTCGAATGTACAAGTCTTGGTCTTCGGTAAGTCTCCGACGGTGAAATTTCACACTAATTGAAAGTCTTTTGTCTATGCCTAAATTAGTAGTGGTGGTGGTATACCCCTCCCACGTGACCATGGCGTACACCCGAACCGGTGGAAGGAATGTTTTTTCGATCGCTTCGCCGTACAGAGGGTGATATCGTGTTTCTTCCATGCTCATAGGATAATAGATAATTTCTTGTCCTATAACGCGTTCAATTAGCTCATCATTAACTTGTTTAACTAAGTCGCGCTCTTTCTCTCCCAAAAAGAGAGGAGGAGGGGGGGAAGCAGGTTGTGACCATTTGTTTTTATCAGACATGTCTTAATTATCCCGTAAATATCAACATGGGGACACGTTCCTGTATCTTGTTGACCGCATCCGACATTTCGGCGCCTGTTTGAGCCACTTTGGTATACGTTAATTCATCAAATACGGTTTTAAGTTCTTCGCGAAGCTTTTCTTGTTCACCTTGCCCTTGGCTTAGCAGTGACGGACCGTCCAGTGTAACAGAATCACCCGGTATGGGTATGCTGGTGAACTTACTTCGTACATTGCCAAGCATTTCTTTGCAAACTGCTAAAGTGAAGCGTCGGATCCACTGTTTTCCGATGGAATTGATCTTTTGGTATGGAACGTTCTCAAAGGGTAGCGTGTTTATATTATTAATACCGTCCATCCCGGTTGAGCCGCTCGAATCGGCCACCCATGGGGTATCCGAGTCGACAAAAAAGTCCACCCACAGTTTTTTAGGTCCGCTGGCGACTGGTTGCGGAAAAATACGAAGATGGTTGTCTTTTAAAGAATAAGACCACTGGCTATTACGCGTATATATAGCGTCTTCGAAAGCCATGGCTTGCGCCTTGTTCTGCCATGGGGGAATTAGCTGGAACGTGCTGTCGTCCGCATATTGTCCATAACTTGCAAGATCTCCCACGGTGTTGAGGCCTCCGTAATACCCGTAAAATCGCCACATGGCATTCGGCGTTTTATAATAGACTTTGGTGATGATGGCTCGTTTGTTCCCCACCTTCTCAAAGAATGGGCTCGCGCTGTTGGTGGCCGATGATGAAATAATGCTTTGTAAATTATAATCTTGTTTTCCAGCCGTCATAGTGAAACTAGCTGAATATATGGGTTGGTCACCGCCAATGCCCGCTTCGGTGGAATATCCATACCCAACACGGCGTGCGTACTCTAAGCGGAATTGAGGGTACTTAAGAGCTACATTTTCGAGGGAAGAGGAGTTTATTAGTTGTCCTTCTTCGTCGAAGGAACCGGTTTTGGCTCCTAGATACTCTCCTAAACTATTTTTAGCTTGATGAATGTTGAGTATATACGAGTACTCTAAAACGGACTCCTGATAGGCCGCATATACCTGTTCTTTGGTTAATTCGATGTCTAAGACATCACCGCCAAGCTTTCTATAAGTGTAGGCCACTTGGTCTGCCGCGCCAGATAGAAAATAGTCGTCTGAGGTATATACGCTAAACGGGAATGCTGCGCTCTCAGCTTCGCTATGTAAGCTCGCGGAAGGGAGTACTACTGCGCTAGTTTGTGAAGCCGGTGTTAAGGTGGGTAAAGCCATTCATTTAAACCTCCTAGGATAAGTAGTTATTTAGGATTTTAAAAGGCGAATTACCCTATAGGTGATTTCTTAGCCTTTGTTTTTTTGGCGATCTTTCTTACCTTCGTGGTTACTTTGGGCTCCTCGGCTTCGGCAACGACGGCTTCCGCGATTTCTGGGGTTGTGGTTTCGAGCGCAGGGGCTGTCGCCTCTTCAATAGCGATTTCTTCAGTAGCTATTTCTTCAGTAATCACTTCGTCTGTCCCGCCGGTAGTGATCCGATTTGCAGGATGGGCCGCAAACTTGGCGGCATACTTTTGAGGATAAGCGATTAGTTTTCGTTTTTTACCCATAATGAACTCTCCTTTGTTATGCTTATAACTAGTTGTTAAGATTCAAAATCTCAAAAAATAGGGGCGCTCAATTTTTAGCCAATACTGCTTTTAGAGTGGGCGGTCTTTTGAGGAAAAAGCTACACCCCAATATTATAAAAGGGGTGTAACTTATAGCTATAACAAAGTGTTTTTAAGCTTGTGTGATGATGTCATTAACAATGCCGCTTACAAACCAATCTGTCCCGTTACACCAGAACTCTAATGTATCGCCTTTAGCGGAATTAGAGTTGTGTAGCGTTAAACTAGATTTATCTGCTATTGCCACACGAGCAACAGTAGCCAGACCGGTGTTGTGGTGATAGCCGCCTTCTAAAGAAGTGGCGCCGCCATTGATTACGTGTGCGTGTGCCGTCGTGGCAACAAAACGAAAATATAATCCTTTTTCAATCGCCGGTAGTGTCACAGTAGAGGCATTGCTGCCTCCCATTTCAACAATAGCCCCGCTATCGCCTGCAGTCAAAGTCGCTGTGGCGCCCGCCCCAGATAGTGTTACAATTTGTTGCGTGGTGCCTTTAAGCGTAGACCCCCCCATCTGTAGTTCTCTCTTCAGCTGTTGTATTAATGCTTGCGTTCTCGCAAGTCCTATTCTTCGTGATCCCATTTTATATAACCCTCCATTTATAATCATGTCAAAATAACATGGGTCGAGCCGTAGCTCGGACTATAACTAGTGGAGGTGGGGGCTTTGAGTTGACCGTTTAGGAAATAAAGTCAAAAGAAAACCCCGACCTCATATAGAAGCCGGGGTTTAATTCAAATTAATTGAAATTAATTCTTACGACGTTGCGCCGCTTTCACCCAAGAGACCGCGAATAATGACAAGACCATACATATCAGGTCGAACCATTTTCTTAGCATAGCGGGTCATGACGCCTTTACGCGGCACGAAGTCTTCCGGCCCAAAGATGGTCGGAGTGACTTGCAATGGCACGTAAGGTGCGTATACATAACCGCTCTCAAGGAAGCTGTTGCCCTTACGGCCCACTAACACGAGGTTACGCGGGAAGTACGGATCAACATACACATCATAACGCTTGCTAATAGAACCAACGTTCTGAGTACCAGCAATACCTTTGTTATCATCAACGGTGATGTTCGCACGAAAACCGCTAGTGAATTCAAGGATGTTGGCTACCTCTGGAGAAGTAACCATAAAGTTGGCACCACCGCGAAGCGTTTTGCGGTGAATTTGAGCGGACACGTCATTGATTGTCTCAATGAGCGTCTCATACCACTCAGACACAGTACCCGTAAAGTCGGGAGCAGCAGAGCTAGCTCCTACTTCGGCGCCTGTAGTCTTGTCGACAAACAGACCGGGTGAGCGTGCCCAGTGATAGACAGCCCCAGTACAACCGCGAACCAAGTCTTCAACAATCTCACGATCGATCTCCAAAGCAATTTGCTCAGAAAGAATCGAGGTAAGCTCAACCTCAGCATCGAGGTTGTGATAAGCGTTAAGGTCTTGGCCAAGTTCTGGTGTCCACTTAGCTTTAAGCTTTTTGGTCATCGCCGTGACGGATACGGAATCGACTTTGAGATTAATTTCAGGAATTGATGTATTATTCTCCAATCCCCAAGTGTCCGCACCGACGACAGCACCCACCTGAGTACCGTCATTGACAAAAGCGTCTTTGATCGGGAAGCTCAGGCCTGCGCCCATAATACTAGAAGATAACTGGCCAGCATTAAGAGTGTTTGATGCCACAACTAAATAAAGATTAGTAGCCGTCGGGCTAGCTGCGCTGCCAACGGAAGAACTAAACTGAGTCAAGCGACGCAAGTGGAAAGAATCTCCTGTAAGAGCATCTCCCGTGGTGCCCAAAGTGACCGCCACAAGGTTATCCCTATCAAAGTCTGAATTTGAGCTAGTCAGTGTCGACAGCGGAATCTGAGCAACACATACTACCGTAGATCCAGAAACCAGATCGGGGTCATCCTGCAGGATCGTGTGAGCAACGTGAGCCTCTAGACCCGCAGTGCCTGCGATAGCGACACCCTCGGTGGTGCCAGCGCCAGCCTGTTGCCAGCCGCCGTATTGTTCGAATGTGCCCGAGAACATACAGACAAGCCCAGCGCCGTTATCGGCGCCGACGCCAATTTGCGTGCTGAGTATTGAAGCGGTTGGGGATGAATAACCGTTGGTCAAGTTATAAAACTGACCTGCCGCGGTTCCTTCATCTCCAGATAAATCAACACCACCCGTGATGGCTTGACCAACTTTGCCACCACCATAAAGTGAGTCACCAACGGCAAAGCCTAAACGGTCGCCACCGTCTGTACCACCAAAGGTGAAGTCCAGGAAGAAGATGAGGCCCGAGGGCAAACTCATCGGTTGGACAGAAACAAGATCGTTGGCAATCAACGATCCAAAAACACGACGTACAATGGGGAATGCGACGGCTGCAAAGCCCTCAACATCTCCACCGGCCATAGTGGATGCGGCTTCACGAAGAAGCTCTTTTGCCTGATTTTCAAGAAGACGGGCCATACCGTTTTTAGTTTGCTCTTGATTGAGCCCCTCTAAAAGACCGGTTCGTTCCCATTTTTCAAGGAGCGCTGCGCCTTCTTTCTTCATGTCGCGATTAACGACACCTTCAGTCAATTTTTCTAAAATAGACATTGTTTTTCTCCTTTTTAAATTATTTTAAAAAATTAGTTATTTTTAATACCTGCGAGAATTCTCATTCTCTCAGCGAACGAATCATCACGAGTCGTCCGTTTTTCCTCTTTACGAGGAATAAAGGCTGAAGAACTGCGAGTAACCACTTCGTTCAGTGATTCTGGTCTTGTCTTTTTAGAGGCTGACCCCACTGCACTCTGAAGAGTTTCAAAAATTATTTTTGCTTCTTCAACAGTTTTGGCGTTTGAAATTGCTTCGACAATTCTATCTTTTTGCCGCTCATTCAACGAGATGCTATTCAAAACACGATTCTGATAGAGCAGCCTAGCGTTAACTAGGTTGCCTTCCTCAAGCTTATCTTTAAGCTTGGTAATGATTGTGCCATACCCATGGAGCTTTTCCTCCAAGAGTTGGACTTGCTTTGCTGTTTTCTTTTGCTCCCGGAGAAGCGCTTTGTTTTCTTTGTTAAGATTTTCTTGGAAAGGGCGATCCTTGGCAGGCTTCTTTTTATAGCCTCTTTTATAGCCTCCACCAGCACCGGGGCCATCATCTTTGTCGCGCGATTTTCCTTCTTGCGCCTCTTCTTCAGCCGCGTCTTCGGTCAAATCTGCGTCGCCTTCATCGGAGCTTTCTGATACACCTTTATATACGGCGCCAGTTTGGCCACCAGCTTTCTCTGCTTCTTCTTCGGCGGCGCGGCCTTCTTCTTCATCCTTGACATCGGGATCTAAATATGCGTTGTCTTCTTCGATCAATTCGCTTAGGATATCTTTTAAAGTCTCTTCGTCTAAGGAGATTTCTTCGTCTTCTTCGTTAAGAGCATCGTTGATATCTTCCGCCACTTGCTCGCGATTGACGAGTTCTGCCGGGTCGAGACCTTTTTCGGCCATTTCTTCCGCCATCATCTCTTCTAGTTTGTCTAAATCGATGGTGACCACCTCGTCCATGTCGGATTTTTGAGTGGGGGGAAGTTCTTCAACAAAAGCCAAATCACCCTCATCAGTAACCTCCAATGCGGCGGGAGGATCTTCGATACCCTCCATTCCGGGTACCTCTTCTTCCTGCTCTAAAATAGTTTCAACAGCGTTTCGGATTTCGTCCTGATATTTCTCAATAATCACCTCTTCGGCGTTCTGTTGAGCGGCCTCTTTTAACTGTTCGGCATCGATAATGGCTTGGTCTAACATAGAAGACATAAATTTTCTCCTTTTTCCTTCAATAATTAGTAGTTTGATTGATTAAAACCCTCGTGATTCTCCAATCATATCAACGAGAAGACTTTTTACGCAGCTTTTCAAGCACTTTTTTGCGTCTTTTTGCTTTTTTCCGGCGCACATCAGAGGCTTTCTCGTAGTACCGTCGGTCGCGACATTTCTCAATGATTTTCTCTTTTTTTACCTTACGAGAAAATCTTTTAATCATTCGTTCGATCGGTTCATCGCGATGGTGGGCTTTTACTTCAACTAAGATTGTTCTTTTCATAGGTCCTCAAATCATTTTTTTCCAGTTTCGGCCGCCGATGGCTGTGATGCCCGAAATGTCCACCCCTGCGTCATTGGGGTCTACGTCGCCTAGGGCGTGTGCTCCCGCGGGTGTGCTCTCGCTGGGCGCACCCCCTTTAGCTAACGGAGTGGTGCCTTCAAAAATGTTTGCGCCCAGGCCTGCGGCGTCTAAAAGCTTGCGCTTTTGTTCTTTCAACGCTCGCTGCTGCTCCTCCATCATCTCACGGCGAGTTGACTCCATGATGGTGGCTTCCTGGCCCGTGGAAGGGGGTGGTGCCTCTACGACAGACGTAGCGGGGTGTAGACCTTTGACCACTTCAGAGATAATATTAGAAAGAAGCCCTTGTTCTATAAGAGCTTCGTTAATACATTCTTTCACAATTGGTTTAAGTAGTTGTTTTAATTGGGATTTTTTCACTAGTGCCTCTTATTTATTCTTCTTGGCTTTTTCAATCTCTTCTTTAATAATTTGCTTAAGTTGTGTTTTAGTAATTTTCATTTTTTATCCCCTTTTAAGACTTCGTTTAGAGCACGATTTATTCTATCACCCTTGGTGAATACGTTATTAATTAGTTCTTTGGATTCGCTGCCTTCCATAATATAAGCGCCTGGGGCGGAGGGCTCGCTTACTGCATCAAAACAAATCAACTGTAAGTCATCCTGGACTACTTGCGACCCTGCTTTCCCTTCTTGGAGCGAGCCGAGGGCACGTGACGAGAACCCAAATTTAACGCCGCTCTCATAAAGGCCTCTGAGAATGTCTCCCGAAGGGGTATTGAGTACTTTAATTGTCCCATTGACGCTGTTGCCTTCCCACCATATGCGATTAACCATATGCGATGCGTTCTTAAGATTTACAACGCTATCGTCAGGATGGTCACATTCGCCCAGAGAGCGTCGATCTTTAATAATCTTTTGATAGTTTTCAATTTCACGCAATAGGACATTGCGCGGGTAGACGCGGCCGTTGCCATTTTCGACGTCGGCTTCTTGTAGTTTAGCCGGGAAGATCAAGTCACCAGCGGCAACCATTTTCTTTTCGCTTTCAATGAGGAGGTCTTGGCAGCCCCTCTCATCACACCTTAGTTCGAAAAATTCTCGCAATAAAACTTTTGACATTATATTTCCTTATGGCGGGCGCGACCCGCGTGAGCTAGGAGCCGCTGCAGCAGCGTCGAACTGGTTGTAGCTTCCACTTCTTAGTCAACATTACAATCCCCTTCGTTTTTGTGGGTAATTTTAAACCCATAGTCATTAACCAACACGCTTATCAAATAGCTCGTACCAGAGCTTAAGCAGCCTAAGATTAGGAAATTGGCTAAATTATACTCAAATGTAAATAGTTCCGTGTATCTATTAATGCCGAACAAAAAGGCGCCGGACCAGAAGCCCATACACATGGGGCAGTGAAAGAGTTTTCCAACCCCCCGCCACCATGTTTTGGGAGGGCGTATTTTATTGAATATAGAACCAACCACAAGGATCTGTGTGAGCCCGTAAGCCGTTAGTACAAAATATAGTAATTCCATTAAACCTTCTTTAAGTCTTTAAATTGACCCGGGACGCTCTAGGGAGCGCTTATGATTTTATCCAGTTCCGCCTGTGCTTTTTGTAACCACATTTTAAATTGCGGACTTTGTGTTAGTGAAACGCCTTGTTTCCCCGCAGCGGCGTGAAGGGCGCTGGTAAAGCTGTTGATCATTTCTAACTCCTTAGAGTCGAGTTGCTGACGCCCTTGGCCTGACATTCGACCGCGTGTTTGTTTATCGAACTCAGAGCGCTGCATTCCAGTGCCAGCGCTTGGTGTTGGTGGAGTGGCCTTTTGAGCGGGGATGGCCTCTTCGCGTTGGATTTTTTTTAATTCTTCTTTGATGATCTGCTGTACCAATGTTGGAGTTAGAATTAGTTTCATTTTTTACTCTCCTCTAAATAGTAGCCAACGAGGCCCCAGGCCGCCGTTGAGCCCGGGTACCTATGATTGGTACCTTTGCGCGGCTCATGAGGTATGTGACCAAGTTCGGTTGACTCTTTTTCAGAAGGATCCGTCCATTCCTTATCTAATTCATCTTCGAATTTATCGATTTCTGCGTAATGTCCGCGTTCGCCTTCAAAGAATTTGGCCACCGAATATAGAGCCACTTGTACGGCATCCACATCGTTTTTTTGTTTCTCTTCGACTTCAACGAGCATTGCTTCTAGAGATCCGAAGACATTTCCGGAGTGTACGCTGCTCGGATCAACAACGCCGTGTTTTGTCAAATAATCAAACAGGCGAGATTGCGACGCGTACACATGGGACCCATATTGTTCTTTGGCCATCGCAAATACCTTTTGGCCGGATGGCGAAAGCACAACATCAAAATCCGGGTGATCATATATCATAATGTCGCCGGACATAGTTTTCTTAGCTTTGAGGTTTACTCGCGCTTCTGGCTGTGTCAGCTTAAAGGTGAGGGTCATGATTGGATCTCTTTGGCCAGGCCTTGGATTTTAAGCACTTGGGTGATATGGTCCCGGTCAAGAGGCTGTTGGTTAAACTCTTCGAGATAACTTGCTACCTTTTTCAGCTTTTCTTGAAGCATCGTGTCCTGTAATACTTCTTCGAGCACGGCGCCCTTCTTTATCACCCCCTTTAGGCGCGCGATCTCCTCGTTCAAATAGAAGTTAAACTCAAGGTTGTCCTCTTGAGCGGAGCTAATGTATTTAGAAAGAATTTGTTTCTGTTCTTCTAGTAGCTCCTCATAGGTATCGTTAAACCGTTTTACAAACTTCTTCACCACAAGCCCGGTAATGGGACGCTTGGTTCTGCCATTAGCGCTTTTTTCCATGAGGTGCTGTGCTAGCTTATTCTCTAAGAGAATCTTACTTTTTGGATTCAGGTTATCGGAAAACAGTTGGCCGATGGTCGCTAAGTCTGTGTAATTGGGAACAAAATTAGAAAAAACGTTCTTGGAAAGACGTTTGTTGATGTCGGATATCGCTTGGCTTTGCTCGGCAAAAAGCTTTTGACGATCAATTTTAAGATGACACTTCAGCGTTTCATGAATTAACTTTTCCGCAGTTTTTTCGGTCAAGTCTTGAGTCTGAGAAAGAGCGTTATAAAGGTCCAATTCCGCCCGAAGGTGGGTGCCTTTTTTGAACGCTTCCTTAAGCAGGGATATCGCGACGTCGCGTTGGGGCTTCTCCTGCGCTATCGAATGCTTAATCACCTCTCTTAATAGGACCTCATAAATAAAGGCCGTGTTTCTTTTTTTATTGTGTTTGGACATTATAATTGCTCCAATTGCTCAAATAGTTTTTTAATCTCTTCTTTGACTTTAAAGATTTCTTTTTCTTCTTTCTCATAATTAGTGGTTTTGTTCTCAAATATCCCTTTCCCTAGGCCAAGTAACTCGCGCGCTCCGGCAGGAAGGTTCATCCGCACCTGTCGCGAAGGCAGTCTGCTCATCTCATGCGAGGACATCGCTGTCATCTGGCGCTTGCGCGCACCCATATCTCGTTTGTCGTCTGTTTTGGGGCGATAAACCTTAGCCTTTGATTTGCTTGTGGTGGTGTCGCCGGTTTTTCTATCCATATATTTTATGGTGTCGTCGCGCTTACCAGCAGGTGCTTCGTCTGGCACTGCCAAGAGCGGACTTTCGTCGCCTGCCGGTGCTTCGGGTGATTCTGGTCCGGGTGCCTCGTCGCCCTCTAATCCGGTTTCCCCTTCCAGATCTGTGGGCTCTTCCATCCCAAGGTCTGGGGCTTCCCCGTCGGGACCGGTGGCGCCCATATCGCCGGGACCGCCTCCGCCTGCCGCAAACCCGGCTTCGCCCGTTTGAACGCCCTCGATTTGCTTGGCCATCTGCGCGTCATAAAAGAGTTCGCGCTGGTTTCGTAGGAACTCCTCATCAGAAATATCAAACAAGCTATTAGCGATCCAGCGCTTGCTAAAGAACCCGTCAGTCGCAGCTGCAGCAACGTCAAATTTGGTGCGCCAACTTTCCAGTTCTTGAAGTTCAGAAATTTTCGAAGGATTATTAAGTTTCAAAGAAAAAGATACCAGATCATCGTTCCTAAACCCAAGAACATATAAATGGATCATAGCAATTTTAGTAAGCTCGCTGACAACCGATCGCTGGAGGCGTTGAACGGTACGGGAGAAACGAATATCTTTTTGGGCTAGCGCGCCCTTGTCTTCCTCGCCAGCTTCGCCGCGAATCAAATAGGACATCGGGACCTTCAACGCCGCAAACATCTTATCGCGCAAATACTTTACATCTTCGATGTCTCCGGTATACGTGCCACCCGGTAGCGTATCTATCTTGGTAGAAACGCCGCCGCGCACTGGGATAAAATAGTCTTCTTCAACAGACATCGGGTTATAACGCAAGTCGACGCGGCCTGTATCAGCATCAACAATTTGATTCCGTTTCATCGAAGTAATAAAACGCTGCATA